>JGI24003J15210_10000152_pt1 | contig 28345 bp, 60 predicted proteins | sample LinPmetageLP28_FD_15210 | JGI IMG/M metagenome (IMG submission 15210)
TGGGTTTTTAATGCGAATAACACCACCTGCGGTAGATGTTAGTAAATCATCAAGATTAACCTGTCCTTCTACTGCTCCTACACGATAGTTGTTAGTTAAGTAAAGATTGTCTAGCATCTGTCTAGTAATAGTAGATTTAATTAATTGTAAATCCATAGTTCTGTCAGCTAATGATTCACCAAAGAATTTATGTGGTATTGGGAATGGGCATACACTATGGAATGGTTGATAGTCACATTCTTCGTGCATAAGCACTTTGTTGTCAGCGTAACAAACTCTATGTCGTTCTGCTATGCCATCACCATCCAAATCTGCACGAACATAACATTCGTAATACTCAACACGCTGCATACTTTCATTATCAGAGTTGTTATTATCAAAGGGTTGCTCACCTGCACCAAACCTTGCTACCCTTTCTGGAGTAAAGTCTAATAAATCTCCAGTAGATAATTCTGCAACAACATCTTTGTCATATCCCATTGCTATTAAATCACTACGAGTTACTAAACTTCTTTCTGCTACAAAATCAGCATCTTCAATATTAATAGCACTTTTGTCTATTAAAAATTCTTCTGGAGCAACTGATTCTATTTTAACTTTAGAATAATCTTTTGTTCTGGCTACCTTAATATTATAATAAACATTAATGATTGGTGGTGTCTCCATCATCATTGGCATACCCATCTCATCCATCATTGGCTGACCCATCTGGTCTACTGCTGGTTGTGGGTCTTGTTCTATAACTTCTTCATACTGTTCTTGAGAAACAACCTCTACCTCTTCATCTTGCATAATCATAGCAAGTTCATCTTCAGTAAGCATTTCGTATTTTTCTTTGGTTACATCTTTTTTGTCATCCCAGTAGCATTTAAGTACTCCTACTTTTTGACACAGTGCATCCCAAAACATATCGTGCAACAATTCAAAACCATTGTTGTCTTTATAAAAAATGTGGTTTACATAATTTGTAGCTTGTTCAGCCATCTCACCATCACCCTCATTAACTGGTTCAAATACTACTGCTTTTTGTGATTGTGTAAAGACCTTGATAAGTTGCGGCAATGCTCCATCTACAGCCTCTGCAACCTCTGCTGTTACTATTTGACTACGACCCTCTACCTCATTTCCATAAGGCTCTCTCATATAATAGTCTAATGCAGATGCCCTTTGTAATTGAGTTTCGGTTGCAATAAAGCCTAACGAGTCATCAATATGGTCGCCAATAATATTAACTAATTCTCTATTGTCACTTTCATCTACTTTCATTTTTTTCTTATCGTATGCCATTTATACTATCCATTGTTTGTTAATCTCTAGTGGTTTATCCCAGCCATCATCTGTTTCATTTAATCCTACAGCTAAATATCTAAAAGAGTCAGCAGCGTGGCTTGTAAAATCATGCACAGGTTTATCAAAGAAAACATCACGCTTTTCATCATATTGCCTACGATAGTTTCTTAATAAATCTACTGCATCTTTTACTTTTGTATTAAACCAACATCTAGGTAGTATTCTTCTAACAGCTTGTATGCCATCATCTACACCTAGCTTTGCTACAACCCTACAATTTAACCTAGCTTCTTGTAATACTTCTAATCTGGATTTACCTGTGCCTAATTCTCTAACTTGTATATCATGAGGAAGTAGCTGTTCTGCTGTATCGTATCGGTTATCCCTTAACCAATTAATATAATAATCTAATCCCTGACCATGATTTTCTAAAAAGTCTATGATATGTATTTCTTGTCCAACTATTTGTGTTACAAATATTGCAGTGCTATCACCCATACCTAAATCCCAAGATACGAATGTCTTACATATATCATCACGCAATACACTATCACTTATCTGACCTTTAAATTCTAGGTCATTAATTAATGTTCCGTAGTAAGCACCCTCAACAGGAGTATGGAAATTAACTTCAAACTCTTGTGAGTATTTATCTTCACCCATTTCTTTTTTAGCTGCATCAAGTTCTTCTTGGTCTACTAAACCTGTTTCACTAGCTTTAAACTCTAACAAGTTCCAACCATCCTCACCAGATATTGCTTTATCTCGCAGCGTTGCAAAATGGTTTCTACCTTTTGGTGTACCTATAAACATTACAAAACCTTTTCTGTCTGCTATTGCTGGTCTTATAATTTCACTAAATAAACTTGGATTGATTTGTGCATACTCATCAATTACTACCCCATCAAGATATATTCCACGAAGTGTATCAATACTATCAGCACCATATAAACTTATTCTGCGACCCATGAAGTCTGACCTCAACTCTGCAATGTTGTTTACAGCTTTTAATGGTCTAGTAAATTCTGTTAGCATATCCCATGCAATTCTTTTTGCCTGTGAATATGTCGGAGATATTAGAGCAAATCTAGGATTCTTTAGTTTGCAATTTAAAGCACTATGTATTAATTGGTTAATAGCACCTACAGTTTTTCCCATTCTTCTGTGTGCTACAACAACAGTAAATCTGTTAGTTCTTACAGACTTATGTATTTGTCTTTGTGGTTCTCTGGGTATATAACCTGTGTTAATCGTTGTCATCTATACCAGTAACAACTTTAATCATTAATGGTTCATCACTGTCACCAGATATTTTAGTATCTTGTTGTACTTTCCCATCACTTCTGTCTAGCACTTCTTTAATAGCATGGACATCGCCATCTTCTGCTTTTGTTAATAAAGCATCTACTACTTTGTTAGCTCTCTTTGCTTCATCTTGTATTAACTTGCGTTTAAGTGTATCTCCAAGTAATCTATTGATTTTGCTAGAATTTGTATTTCCTTTATTTACTTCAGAACTGCGTTTAGCAGCTAACTCTTTTCTTTCTTCTATATCCATTTTTATGCAACTCCATTACGGGTCATTGCTCCTCTTTTAGTTGATTCATTCTATACAACCTTGCTTCTTCTGACAAGTACAACCATTGAGCTAGGTCATCATAGTCTCTTTTACATGAGATACATCTAGCTACCCCATCTTTTTCCTCAATAATTCTACAAACTCCATTACAAGAACTGCTTACCATTTAACTTTGTTTGCCCAGAAGGCAGCTGACATTTTTCCTTTTGCAATGTTTTTACCATGTCTGGCTTTAAATGACTTTGCTCTATTTGTCATTTTTCTATCACCACTAACACCTTGTTGACCAAATCTAATTGTTTTAACTTTGTCTCCAACTTTAGCTACTACTACATGAGATTTTGTTTTGTGGCTTGGAGTTCTTTTAGGTTTATTAAATCCAGATACACCTGCTCTTTCTATTCTTGGGTCTTTCATGCTTTGGCTTTAGCTTTTTTAGATAAGTCTTTAAAGTGTACTAATTTTTGTGATGTCTTGGTATGTGTCTTGTTTGTATGCAAACTGCCATTAGGCATTTTGTGCATATTACCCTTCCACTCTTTACCATCTTTAGTATAATGCTTTACCCCTTTCATAATTTACCCTATCACCTTTGTTCTAGTTTTTGCAGCTTTAGCAAAATCTGCTGATGTTGGTCGACCTTTGCTACCAACTGATGCCATTCTTTCTACTTTAACTTTTGGATTTTTTTTCTTTGCTAATTTTTGTCTTTTAATTCTTGCTTGTTTAGCATGAATGTTGTCATAAAGTCCACGATTTTCTTTCATACACAGTCTCCTACAGACTCAAACCATCTGCGTAACTCTTCCAGCTTGTTGTTCAATATCTTGGCTTCGGTGGTTTCTTTCCTTTCTTCATTTCTATTTTCCTCGTTAGTCATTAAATTTTTTCGCATCGTTGTATTCGTAAAAATCCTACATCTATAATAAAATAATTAAATTTGCTAGTGCGACTATCTTCATAGTATGAGTCTAACTTATCAGCTTCATACCATTCAAACCCAAAGTGACAACCACAGAACCAGTGCCATGACCACATAATATTTTCCATCCTGTAAATAAAAAAAATGCCACCGATTAAAGTGGCATTACAAAGGAGCATGAAACAAATTCTAGACGAACCTGTCCTAGCTTTCCGATTATAACAAAAAATTCTCTATCAGACAAGCAATTAATGCAAACAGACCAATCGCTGCCCAAACATCAAATATTAATTCCATTCTTTGTGTCCCCCACTTTTTTCATTATCATCATAACCTTCATGATACTCTACTATTTCTTTTTTAGTTAAAGTGTCTACCCTTGTCCCTAAACTAGAGTCAGCAAATGTCCACTTGTGTGGTTTTTTAGGTCTACGATACCAACTATCAGAACCACCTCTGTCAAATGGTGAGCCATGTTTTTTATTCATAGTCTTCTCCATAATTGTAACAAGCTTCAGGATGTTCTTTATAATCAATCTTAACATCATACGCTTCTGAAAAACCTTCACTGCTACCAAAGTGTTCTTCTTTCCATCTAGCTAATGCTTCTGCTCTTTCTTTAGTCATTAAACTTCTCCTTCACTTATTTTGTTTATAGAATCAATCAAATAAGTAGTTTCTGTTGAATTTAATTTTCTAATTTCTTTATTAACTTTGTCAATCCAACTACTTGCCAATAATACATTTTTAACATTTTTGGCTTCTGCTAATTTTATTGCTATAACATTTAGTTCACATTTTCTTAATATGTCCATTAATTAAAGTCTCCTTTGATTATTCTGACTGTTCTCCATAATACAACTAGTGCTATAGCAACCCAGATAAAAGCACCAGTAGGGTTATACTTTTTCATAACTGTCTCCTTTGTTGGTTAATCAAAACTACATATACATAGTACCATAACTAATCAATAATGCAAGTTCTTTTACAAGTTACTTACCCCCAATAAACTATTAAAGTAAATCCATGTGTTATCTATTAATACAAATAACTTGACAAAGGTTTTAATTTATGTTAGAGTGGTTTTGTAAGTGGGATTCCTACTTACAGTTTTACAGTTCTTTAAAAACAAAGGAGAAACAAAATGGCTTTAATAAATAAAGCAAATACAAAAGCAGCACTCTTGCAAATGTCTCAAGAATATAGAAACGGAAAATTTACTAGAGTTTCTAAATCATTGTTAGATGAGATTGAGATACAACAAAGGTTGCTAATGATTGACATAGTAAAGAGACACCCTAGTATCGGAGTTACTTTAACTAAATAAATAAGGGGGGAAACCCCCTTGTTTTAACAAAGGAAAAAAAATGCAATCATTAAAAGAACTAGAAATACAACGAAAAGAGTTAAATGAAGGCAAAGATTGTGCAATTGTTTCATTTGCTTTAGCAACTGGTACTGAATATAAATCTCTTGCAAAGTTAAGTTACAAACTTGGAAGAAAAAAAGCACGAGGCACTTGTTGGTCTATTGTATCTAAATTAGAAAAAAAGTTTAAAATGAAATATGTTCCTTACAAAAGGATGCAATCTAAAAACTTTTTAAAAGATGCAGAATTTTTAAAAAACCCAATCGTTGTTAGTGTTAGAGGTCATATGTTTGTAGCAAAACAAGGTAAACCTATATGGGGACTATGGAAAGAAAAATCTATAGTTAGAGGTTATTATGTTAAGAAGTAATTTAAGGGAGCTTAATTGCTCCCTTTTTTTTAACTTAAATCTACTATCCTAGAAACCCATCTATTATTTTTTTTATGCCACCCCTCTACCAAAATTGTCCAATTAGCTTTTCTTAAAAAAGGCAATGCTTTTGATTCTGTTATTTTTTTTATTCTAGCTGATACATTACTATAGCTTGTAACTTGAATTCCATAAGTGTCTTTATCTTTAATAGCAATAATGTCTAAAATAGAAAAGCAATCGTGTCGTTTCTTGGAAAAAAAATTATAGTGTTCAACTACTTCCACTAAATCAAAATTTTCTTTTTTTAGTCTGGCTAGAGTTCTTTGTGTCGGAGACATCTTTATCCTTAAATTGTTTATCGTTAGGTTTATTATTAAATATTCTATCCCAGTTTGCTTCCACTAATTTTGTATTTTCTTTTCTACGACCTGAACCTTTACCCATTACAATTCCTTTTAAATTTACAATATGGTTTAGTAACTTGGTATCTAAAAGACCCATTACTCATGTCTATATTTCTAATTGGTGTACCCTCTGGTATTGGAGCATACTCTTTAGTTAAACATCTAAAGCCATTGTAATTTTCATTTTCAAAAAGAAAATAATGAACCTGTGCAACTTCGCAAGATTTAAAATGACCTATATACTTTTCATCTAAAGCTGTGTTGCTTACTAATAAAACAAATGCGTATTCAACCATAGTTATTTCTCCAATTTATTAAGTACCCATTCTAAAAGTTCTGCTTCTGTTCCATATTTTTCTTGCCAAGTCTTTGGTGCATGATGAAATCCATCCTGACCTTGATGATGTTCCCAGCAAAGTGGCAGCACCATGTAATGACTATTCTTTTGTCCTGCACCCATCCCTTGTCGGATATGGTGGCAGTTAGCAGGTGGTGCATCATCTATTTCATAATGCTTTCTACAAATAACACAACCAAAGCTACTTATTTTGTTAAGCCAATTTTTTTCATCTTTAGTCTTTGATTTCTTCTTCGCCAAGTTTAAAACCATATCCTCTTGCAAACTCTTTAACTTTTTCTAGGTACTCGTTAAATTGTTTTACATTTAATTTAGTAGTGCTACCAATAGTCATTACCTTTAAATTTTTTATCTGCTTTTCTTCAGATAGTAATTTATATAATAACACTTCGTGCATTTCATCTTTAGACTTTAATCCAAAGTAATCTGCAAGTTCAGTTACTAATTTCCAATAATATTCATTTTGGTCAAGTGAACGAGTAGACTTGTATGGCTTTACTGTTACAGACCACAATTTGTCTTGGTCTAGTTCTTTTAGTTTGCCAACTAATCCATTCAAATTATTTTTGTTTAATGTAAAGTTCATGCAACCCCTCTCATTTTTTTAATTAAACCTTGTAGCTTTTCTGATATTTCTTTTCTTTTTTCTAATGACATAGATTTGTATGGTATTTTCTTTGCAACTTGTGTATCTAATTTTTTTTGTCTACAAAGTAAAATAATGTCATGTGGTGTAGGAAATTTATTAGAAGTTGTAGTCCAACTATCAAATGCTTGATTAACAATTGGCATATCGTAACTTTGTAATTTTAACCACCAAACCCTTAATAGATTTTGGTCGGCATGATTTCTATTATAAATATCAAATACAGTATCTAACATTTCTTTAAATTGTTTTTTGTTTTCGTTATTCAAAATGTTATCTCCTCTGTTCTTTCATCTAACCATCTTTTACCATTTATGTAAGTAGTTGGATGTGGAATAAATGCACCATTATCCTTAAACCATTCTTTACTTTCTTTTTGCCAAGTTAAAGTTTGCAATACATGGTCTATATTAGGTTTGTGTTTTTTCCAAGCTATTTCAGCTTTACCTTTACCAACCTTTTTTGGATAAGTATTCCAAAACATATCAAACCCCATATCTATCTCTACTCTTACTCTACTCTTACTCTTACTCTCCTCTACTCTAGGCAACCGATTTGGCAACACTTCGGCAACATCTTGTAAAACAAATGATGCCAATTGTTCCAACTGTTTGTTTATAAACGATTTATCTTTTCTTAATCTAAAAGATATTTCATCAACTGATGGTAAATTACCCTCATTTTCTGATGCTAATAACCACAGTTCTATCAAAGTTGCTTTGTTGCTATCGGTTAAATTACTCCATTCAAAATCATCAAGAATTTTTCTGTACAACTTAATCCAAATAACATTTCTNTCAGACCTTAAAGGTGGTTGAAATTGTTTCCAATTTTTTATTTGCACTACTTTCTCCTTTGTATTTTTATTTATACCACTTCACCTTTTGCAGTAATTTTAACTTCTAAATTATCTTTAATTCCTAGTAAAGTTTTAATCATAAAAACTCTGGCTGGTGGTAATTGTGCATCTGGATTTTTAGAATAATGAGCCACAGCTTGAACAGATAATCCTAAATGTTCTGCCATTTTTCTTCGGCTACCATCATATAATTTTATTGCTTGATTGTAAGTCATAACTTCCCCTTTAAATTAAAATGCTTCATTGCATTGAATACACAATATAATACTTTAAAAACATTTGCAATAACTTTTATAAAATAATTTGACATTATGTTTGGGAAGTGTATCATGGTGTTATCTTAATAACAAAGGAGATAAAAATGGAACAACAAGTAATGGAAGAAGCAAGTCAAATATTTGCAATAAATACTTTTTCAGATATTATTCTGGACTCTGGAGCTCATTCAGTTCTGGGTATGATTAAACAGATTAACCCAGATGCTTACCAAGAATTAGTTATGGCATCTAAAACAAAGGAGATATAAATGAAAGAACTAAAGGCAATACAACAAGCAATTTCAGTTACAAAAAATCAACACAATGAGTTTGGTAAATTTAATTACAGAAGTTGTGAAGATATATTAGTTGCATTAAAACCTTTACTTGAAGAACAAAACGCAACTATATACTTAACTGATTCTGTTCAAAACTGTGGAGATAAGTTGGCTTATGTTCAAGCAAGAGTGGTGTTTATGGTTGATGGTAAAGAAGACATGAAAATTACAGCACAAGCTCAAGCAGGTATTGACCTAAATCAAAAAGGTATGAATTTAAGTCAGAAATTTGGTTCTGCTAGTAGCTATGCAAGAAAATATGCTTTAGCAGGTTTATTTTTATTAGATGATAATAAAGACCCAGATTCTCAAAACAATAAAGATTTAGAAGCTACTGCAAAAGAAATTATAGATAATGGAGATTTTTTATAATGGAGCAGCGAACTGAAGAATGGTATGAAGTTAGGTTAGGTAAGGTTGGAGCTAGTGAAATAGCAAAAATTATTAACAAAAAGAAAGATGGTAGTCCTTACCAACAAGAGGAAGATTTGTTAATACAAAAAGTTGCTGAACGATTAACTGGCAAAAGAACTGATACATATATTAATCAAGCTATGCAAAACGGAATTGACAGAGAGCCAGATGCTAGAAAACTGTATGAATTAGTAACTAAAAAAAAGGTTGAGGAAGTAGGGTTTATGCACCACCCTAATATTGGATGGTCAGGTTGTAGTCCAGATGCTATTTTTGATTTAGAAAATGGTAATGAAAATGCTATAGGAGTTTTGGAAATAAAGTGTCCTTCTGATACGACCCACACTAAAACATTAATGGATAAAAAATTACCATCACAATATAAACCGCAGGTGCAATTTCAAATGGCTTGTACTGGAGCTATAAAAGCTGACTTTGTATCTTACAATCCAAACTTTGAACCTAAACAACAAATGGTTCTAGTAGAAGTAACAAGAGATGATGAATACATTGAAAAAATGGAAGCATCATTAAAAGAATTTTTAACCAAAGTTGACGATATGGTCAACGATATTAAGGAGAAGTAAAATGGCACAAGAGTATGACAATAGAAACACATGGGTTCTATTTAAGAATGATAAAGGAGACAACCCTAAAAGACCTGATTACACTGGAACTGAAATTGATGCTAATGGTGTAGAGCATAAGATTGCTGGTTGGATTCGTGAATCTGCTAAAGGAACAAAGTTTATATCAGGAACTAGACAACCTAAAGAAGAAGAACAATCAAAGCCGAGTCCTAAACAAGCTCAAAGTTTTGATGATTTAGAGTCTGATGTACCTTTTTAATGTATTACTAGGAGTAGCTCTTGTAGTAATGGGAGCTACTGTTTTAGCAATATGGATTTGTATTATTTATATTTTAATAATTAAAGGAGTTAAGTATGTTACAAGCTGGAAGTGAATTAACTAAACAAGAAAGTAGAGTATTAGATTTTTTAAAACTAAAAAGCAAAATTAACCCATTAAGTTCTTGGAGATTTTGTGGTGTTTATAGATTAAGTGCAGTAATATTTAATTTAAAAGATAAAGGTTATGACATTAAAACTAACAGAGTTGCTAGAAAAAATAAATTTGGTGAGAAATGTCATTTTGCAGAATATAAATTGGAGACTTAAATGAGATTATTATTATTAATGTTGTTAAGTGGTTCTATAAATGCAGAAAGTGTTTGGACTGATGATGGCTCATTAGTTATTATTGATGCACCAGATTCAATTGTGTATATAGACAATGAAGGTTCAGTCAATTATGATGTTGAAGTATCTGATGATGAATCAACATTTGTATATGGAACTGATAAATTAACTGTTTGTCAACCAACTGCAAATGGAAGTATATGTTTTTAACGGAGATATTTTATGGATGTAGATGATGTTCCAATGATAGAAGTTTTTGTAGCCAAAAATGGTTATTTAATTGTAGATGAACTTGGTGAAACTTATGTTGCTTTAGAGTTAGAAGATATTACAAAAGCTATTTCTATTATTATTGAAAAGAAAAAAAGAAAAGAATTACTAATGCCAGATGAGTATATTGATGACCCATTAGTAGATGAAGGTTAATTTAAACAAACCACACCTATGCCATGTGTGTAAAAAACAAGGTAAGTTTTTTTATAAAAAATGGTGGTGTACTTATAATAAATATTTAGAAGGAATTTGTAAGAATGGAAAAAGGGAAAGAAACATTAAAGAAAAATAAAGAACAATGGAAAGAACATAAATATATATGGGAAGGATATACATATTTTTTAATGAGTAAAGGAAAAGAATTTCACATTGTTCATGAACCATCTGGAAAAATTGTAACTAAAGGAGAGTTATGAAATACGAAAAATTAAAAAATCAAACTAACTTACATTGGTATGATTTAAAAGATGGCAGAAAATTACAAAGGTTTCAAATATCAGAAATGATTTATGCTTTGTTTGATGGTGGAAAAGAATTAACTATTCAAGATGTAGCAGATGATATAGGTATTGAAGAAACTACATCAGCACATATTATTAGAAGTTTATGTATTAAAGATTTATTAGTAAGAAGAAAAACTCAAAGAAACACTGTGTATTCCAAGAAGATTGATTGTGCATTAGCTACAATGTTTTACCCAAAAGAAATATTAGATAACTTTAAAGTTAAAAGTAAAAAATCTCATAAGATGGATGATGGAAAAAATGTATCATATCCACAAGGCACACCTCATATGTATAGAACTGTAAACACTGTTTATGAAGGTGGTGAGTGAGGATTAGTCGTCTCATGACTATCCTAGATGATTGGTCTAGGTGGATGAAAGTAGATAAGCATGGATTAGGTTATCCAAGTAGTACCAGTTATTTTTCTACTGGTGGTGAGTCTACATCAGAAGTATTTGAGGATATGGTATCTAAAACTGATATGAATAATATTAAGATTGTTGATGCTGTCATAGATGGATTGCCTGATATTCAAAAATCAGCAATTTACTATCGGTTTCTTAAAGGAAACAAACCTATGTTTTATGAAAAAAATTTAGATTTAGCAATGGATAATTTATTAATGATTGTAGGTCAAAGAATTTACGCATAAAAAAAGAGAGCCGAAGCTCTCTAATTTTTCCTAGTTAGTTAATCAGCTCTACTTTGCACATAAGCATTTTCAATGCCTAACTTTTTAAGTTCGTCAACTATAGCATTAGCACCTTGAATTTTTAAATCCATGCTTTGACCATAGTGACCTACAACTTGGTGTACATTTAAATCTACTACTTTTGGTTTCCAACTTGGTTTAAAACCTATTGCCATTAAATCTTTAGCAAGTTTACTGTTAGTCCTAGTCACAGGAACTTCTACCCAAGCAAAACCACAGTATGCAGGTTCACCATGTTCCTCAAAATATCTTTCCTGACTAAACTGACTAGCAAAAGCTAGTTGGTCTTTAATGATTTCAGCGTTTTTTCTAATGTCCATTATTTTTCTCCTTTTATATATTTATCTACTACTTCTTTATACAAATAACTACTAGTTGATTTAATAACTTCGTCAAGCAAATTTAAATCTGTAGTTAAATTGTATCTTGATATTTTTGCTGGTGCTGCCCAACTTGCAGGTTTGTAAACATCCCCTGTTGTTTTTTCAACAAAAGCTTCAACAGATGATTCATCAATAACTTTAAAATATTTTCTTCCTGTTGTGTAACTAAAAACTTTACCGAACCTATTGTTTTTAGGTTTATTTAATATTGCTACATATTTTTCTACTAACTCAGTTATGTTTTTTGTTTCCATTTTTATCTCCTTATTTATTAACAACAGATACATAATAACAGCTCTAATATAAAAGTAAAGTATTTTGTTAAAAGACTTGCATTTATTATTCAGTTTGCTATTATGTATATGTAAGTTGATTAACAAAGGAGACAAGAGATGAAAAAGATTGCAGAAAGAGGTTACATTGCTTGTGGTTTGTGTGGTGATGTTGAGTTTGGTTTTGGTCACAATGTTGAACCTATTCCTAAAAAGTTTAGAAAGTGGGATTTAGAGGGTGAGGGTAGGTGTTGTAAGAAGTGTAATGACAAGTTTGTGATTCCTTACAGAATTGCTTTGATTGGTAAAGAAAGAGAGGAAGCTGCGGCTTCCTCATAAGGAGATAATATTGGAAAATATTTATAGAATAGTTTTTAAAAGACATATTGATGATGTCAAAGTTGATAAAGAATTTGTTTTAGCAACTTCTAATCTTAATGCAGAATGGAAAGTTTCAGACAAATACAATATAAGTCGTAACTTAATTACATCATCATCATTATATAAAAGTAAAGTATTTTAACAAAAGACTTGTATTTAATATTTAATCATGTATTATTAATTTGTAAATAACAAAGGGGTCAGAGATGAAAAACAAAAAAACAATTTATCCATTACTTAAATGGAGATTAGAAGATAAAGACAAAAGACTGCCACTCAATAAGTGGTTGCTAAAAAACTGGGATTACTGCCTAGCATATGATAAAGAATATGGTGTAAATGAGTTTACATCATTTAATGAAATAACAAAGGAGAAAAATAATGGATAGAGAATATGAAAGAAGTTTGATGTACATTGCAGGTATGTTGTCTGATGTACAAGAGTTACTAGGTGAGGAACTCAATGGTGAAGATAACGAGGGTTGGGTTGCACCGAACAATGCTGCAATGGCTACTAAAGTTCTTAACAATGCAAAGAAAATAATTTTTGCAAAAATGGAATCAGGAGATTTATAATGAATCCAATGAGAGACATTAATAAATCAAGTGGTGTTTGTGAGGGAAAGGTCTGGAGTGGCAGACCTTCCGAAACAGAACCTAAACTTAAATGTGGTAGCACAGGTTGGAATGGTGATGTAGTTTTTTGTGGAAAATGTGAAGCTGAATGGGACAAAAAATATTCAAATGGTATGCCATATTACCCTGAAGATGACTATGATGATGGTATTTTATAACTTAAAAATACTTGTAAAAAGACTTGCTATTTACTGTAGATTTGCTATTATATGTATGTAGGGTTAATAACAAAGGAGACAAGAGATGGAAAAAATACTGGTTGAAGGGTTGGTTTTTTGGGGTGGTTTGGCTGTTGCTTGGGTTGCGTTTGCTATTGAATTGGGAGCTGTGTAATGGAAAAATTTGTGAGTGGTGATGGAAAAGTTTTTGAGAGTCTTAACAAAGCTATTGTTTATGCTGAAAAAGTTTTTGAAAAAAGTGGCATAGTGATTGCAATAGAAAAAAAAGGAGAGTAGATATGACAAAGTTTGAAGAATATATTAATGCTAGATTTATTCCAGATGGTTATGAGGTTTACTTTGAAGGTGGTGAGTCTCTTAAAAATCTGATTGTCTATGCTAATAAAGAAAAAACTTCTGGCATTGCTTATGTTGGAAATAGTAAAAAAAGTAGATGGTATTATAGATTTAAGACTACTGAAAAGTTAGATGCTTTTATTAAAGAGACTGTAGAATCAATTGAGTCTGATATTAAATGGAAAGCAGAAAGAAAAGCCAAGAGAGAAAGTGAGCATAATCTTGAGATTGGAGATTTACTTTACACTAGTTGGGGATATGATGAGACTCACATTGAATTTTACAAGGTTTTAAAAAAACTAGGTAAAAGAAAAATTGAGTTAGTTGAAGTTGGTAAGAATTATGGTTCAGAACTTTCAGGTGGGTATGAGAAAATAACAGCTAACAGTGGTAATGTTATTGGAAAACCTTTTACTAAAATTGTAAATGGTGAAACAAACAGTGTCAAAATAGCGAGTTATTCTTATGCTTCTAAATACAATGGGCATGAGTTACACGAAACAGCTATTGGGTATGGTAGGTAAACTAACTAGGTTAATCAAGCTCCTCAAAAGGGAGCTTTTTTAATATCCGTAGATTATATCTCCTAGCACTTCTCCAGAATTATCAAATGCTTCTTTTTCTGCAATTGGGTCTTTCTTGCCTTTCATAATTCTATTGTAAACTTCATCTGTTATTTTTGTATCTGGTCTTGCTTTTTCTTCTCTTAACAATCTGAATAATTCTTTTTCTGCCTCTGCTTTAGTTTTAACTTTAGGTAATTCTTTAGTTGTAATTATTTTTGGAACATCAGTTGAGTTGTCTACTACTTTAATATTAACTAAAGGATTATTTTCATATGCTTTTTCTAGCTTTTTGATTGTGTCTAATGAACCTAATGCTGTTTCTGTCATAGCATCAACTGTTACAATTCTACCACTGCCAAATTTTTCAGCTTGGTTTCCTGCTCTTTTTAATGTTCCTTTAAAAGCATCACCTAATGGTCTGTGTACATAAAATATATCTACTGGTGTTTTGCCTGTTCCAGATTTAATAGCCATATCAATTTTCTTTTTAGCAGAATCAAATCCAGATAAATTGGTATCATAAAATGCTTTTGAATTTAAATCTGGTGCATCTTTTTTACTTAATAAAGAGATTACTCTACCCTTACCTGCACCTGCACTACCTGCTGTAAATGTTACTTTATCAGTTGCTCCTTTTGGTATTGGTGCATCTAATAAATCTTTATACATTGTTTTAGATAAGTCTGAAGCACCTTCATGAATATCGGCTGCTCTATATCTACTACCTGTCAATCCCATTAATTGATTTATAAAAGTATCAGGGTTATTGTATTCTGGAAATTGCTCTCTTACTATGTCAGTGTCAATTTTACGACCACCCATTGTATCAGGTCTGTTTTTGTAACTTGCAATCATATCTCCTTCTTTAAATTTAGCTCTGCTTTGTGCTAATTGATTCATGTCATCTATTGATATGTTGTCTCCAGACTTCATAAAACTAGATGCTTCCATTAACTTTGGCACTGCTTTTGATAACAAATTTACTCCATATCCAAGAGGTGCTAAAGCTGTTAATCCTAAATCTATTGCTCCATCAGCATCAACAGTCTGTCCAAGAGACATTTGATTTAGTGCATCACCAGACTTACCATACATTACATCACCAAGAAAACCCTCACCTGTGATATTAGGAACACCTGCTGCTTTTAAACCTTTGCTAATTGGTGAGCTTAATAGATTTAAAGCATCTACACTATAATTAATTGCATCTCCTGCAACTGCTTGAGCAGGTGCATAAAAAGGTTTGTCTCTGGTATAAGGTGTATTTTCTATTACTTCAGAAATAATTTCTTGCCCTGTAGAATCATATCTTCCATAAGGTTTTGTTTCTCTAGTAATACCTTTTTCTAACAGTTTTTTTATTTCTGTTTGTTCAAGCATTTTTCTAATTTGTTGTTCTGTCATTCTTTATCCTTAATAACTTAATAATCCACCGCTAGGTGTTTTAGTTGTTGTTACAGATTTACTTGGGTTAAATGTTTTGATGTTTTTTGCTAATACTAATGCACCAATTTGTATTACTTCGTCTGCTTCACTTACAGGCATATTGTCTGCTTTATTATAAAAATATCCAAACCTTCTAGGGTTCATCCCTACCTGACTCCACTCTGGGTCATTAAGATATTTTTTGGCTAATTTTTTTACATCATCAGGTGAAGTATTTTTCCAACTACCCTCTATCTTTGCCATTGGAAATTTATTAGACCCACCTAGTTCTTTTCCTTTTGCAATCCTAATAGCATCATTTGGATTTATATTAAATTTAATTTTTCCAGCTTTATCTGTTAAATGTACTGTTTGACCATAAACAGTTTTTCCATCTGCACCTTGTAAAGATGCTGACCATACATTGTAATTGTTGTAAGCAGGAATATCTAACCTAGATAAAACTTTATCACCTTCATTAAATTTAGCTCCAAAATTTACAACATTTTTTCCACCATCTGCTTTCTTTCCTAAACCATAAACAATTTCTACACCAGAAGGATAATCTGGAATTTCTGTTATTTTATTTGAAGGATAAAAATTTTGTATATTTTTAATATAATCAGTTTGTGATATTTTTCCATCTAAATAATCTATAAAAGATTTTCTAGCTCTAGGGTCTTGTGGTAAATTTTGTAATTGTTTATCTTTTGGTATTAGACTTGTTTTTCTCCAAAGCTCTCCCATTTCAGGTGTGAAATCTTTAATAGAATTTTGATTAAATATTTGATAAGTAGTGTTACCACCTTCTTCTAATTTTAAACCATCATAACCTCTTGCTATTAATTCATCAGTTAAAAACTTATCTTGTTCTTCCCATCCACCAAGTTTCATATCACTTTCATCAATGTTTCTTTGCACTATAGCTCCACTTTCTCCAGCACCAACATTTTTATTTTTTATATCATTTATGTTATCAGTAAACCAAACAGAACCTGTGTGGTTTGTATCAAATCCTTCTTTTGCTATTTTTTCTGCATTTGCATTACTTGTTCCATGATATATTTTTTTTCCTTTGCCATAAGAATTTAAAACTCCACCTAAACCAACCATTAAAGCATTTTTTGCTGCTAATGGTGGATTTAACATAGAACTAGCTATTTCTGCACCTTGATTTATTAAACCTGTTTGTGCAGGTGGTAAAAATCCTTGTTTAGTTAATTGTGCTGTTGAACCAAAAACATTTTCTGGTTTTACAGTTCCAGTCATAGTTAAAGGTAAAGCAGCTAAATCAATTAATCCTGTTGCCAACTGTGGAATACCTCTAGCCATAGATGTTGCTATTTGACCTGCATTACTAACTATAGGTTTTCCAGTAAAAGGGTTAAGAGCTACATTTTCTCTAGGAGCACCAAAATCTTCTATAGGATTAAATCCACCTAATCTTCTATATATATCTGTCATCCTTTATCCCAAATAAATGTTAGCCAATATTTCAATTTGTTTAATCTTTGTTGTTGTTGTGGTTTATCTATTTTTTTTAAAAATTTCTGTCTAAACGCTAAAGTTTTTTTAGATAAATTTAATGCTTCACAATAAACCATGTAGTCTTTACTATAATTATTTGTTTCTGTGCCATCTGGAAGTTTTATGTCTTTAATCGTCAAGGTCTTGTACATTCATATGTATACTATCTACTATTAATTCTACAGAACTGCCATCAGATAAATGTATAATCAGTTCTGACTCGCCTTGTACAACATCTACTGCATCTATGGTTTTGTCTGCCATGTGTAAAGCTATGAGTTGTACATCCATTTCTACTTTCCTTATATGGGTACAACGGAGTCTGATTGTATTTTTTCTATGGGTTTTTTTCCTTTTGACCATTTCCCACAATCTTGGCATTGAAATCTTTGGTATTTGTTCGTTAGAGATATTTGAGTTCCTCGTTTTTGTAAATTATAACTTCCACAATTTGGGCAACACATTTCTTTAGTTTCTAGGTTATGGTTTGGATGAACATTAATCCAACCATGCAGTTTGTAGTAAACTTCTTCTGTTAATTTTACATCATTAATATTGTATTTCTTCATTAACTTCCATGCTTTAGGATTTTTTGCCATACATTCAATCCATAATGGCATACCTTCATGGCTAGTTTTCATACCAATACCTAATACTTGAGCAATATAGTCAAGTTTATTACTAGCAAATCTAAATTTGTTTCTAGTTGTTGTTAAAAGGTCTATATCTTTGTAAGGACTTGGTGGTGGTAGTTTATGTATTAAAAATTCTTTGTTAAGTGTTGGCATATCAAATCTTTTGCCATTATAAGTAATAACAGCATCAGCTTCATTAATTAACTCATGTATTTCTTTAATCATTTTAATTGGTGTTGTGTCATACACACTAGAAAAAAATGTTTTCTTTTTATCTAACCACTTTGCTGCCCAACACAAAACTGTTGATGATTCTATAAGTTGATTTAAGCTAATGTTTTGCTGAAACAACCCCCAATGAAATCCTGTGTGTGGACTTGTTTCTATATCCAATACTAATATTTTCATATAATGTATATTACCAATAAGTAACTTGTTAATAATAACAAACAAATACCAAGCATAGTTAGTAATGTTTTTAACATTCTTTTATGTTTAAGAAGCATTATTGCGAATAAATCATTGTTCCTTTCTTATTAATGATTAACGCTTTTTTCCTAGCACTTTCTCCATCCGCTGGAAAAGCGATATGCACCCATTTATCAAATTCCAAAATAATCTGGTCATACTGAATATCAGACCCAAAAATAGCATCCACAATGTCATCAGGGTCACCAAACTTTGGGCAAGTAAAATCGATAGCCAATCCTCTAATGTGTGCCGAAGTTGGCTTACTGCCGAGTAGTTCATTAAGAGCCAAACAACGATAGCCACTGCTAATAAGTATAGGGTTATTACCCAATAGTTCTCTAACATTTTCCATCTCCATTGCTGTTATGTATAGGTTGTCTAATACATCATCAGATGGTGTATTGTCTATACCCTTTCTTGTGGCTGTTTCGCTAAAGGTTAATTCGTCTAAACTGAAGTGTGGTGATGCCCATATCATGTAGCTATACCTTTTAGCTTCTCAAAAGTACGCAATCCAGACATTCCTAAAAGTGCAAAAGTTAATTCTAATAGAATCTCATTGTCAATAGTAGGGATAGGAGTTGTTACACCATCTAATCCATCTAGGTAAACTGCAAAAGGATGTCCTACAAAAAGCCAAAACACACCAAAGGCACATGACCAACCTATCATGGGTCGCCATCCTGCAACAAACAATGACCTGTGTCCAGCTTCTACTTTGTTAATCTCTGTTTGTGCTAGTAGTAATTCATTAGCATTTTCAACAAGAGACTTTTCTATCTCTCTTTTTGCTTTAGCGTTAGCGTTCTTGTCAGGAACAACTCTATCTATAACATTTCCAATAAGTGGTAACAGTGCTTGTAACATTATTCAACCCATCCATATAATAAACAAAGTGCAATCGGTGTAACAGGTAGTGCTGCAAGTACAGCAAGTGTAATAATCACAGGTCTACCAAATAATTTTTTTAAAGACTTTATTAGTTTATCCATTGCTTTATAAATATAGTAACTAGTGAAGATACAAAAGCAGCAATAGCCATACCTGCCCAGAACCCACCTTTACTTTGGTTTGCTAGAGCCAACATTTCTTTCATGTCTTTAGCAAGTTCATCTTGGCTTTTTTGTAGTTGCTCTATTTGTTCTTTCATTTTTCCAAACTCTTGTGGGTTAATATCAGGCATTATCTTCCACCCCCAACAATATCTATTGTAGTGTAATCTTTATCATCATCTAATAAACCATACATACTAGATGTATAAGGTGATAGTAAATCTCTTGTTCTAACTCTGTTTGGAGTAGCTCCTTGAATTGCAGAAGGAACATTTAACGCTTCTAAAGAATTTTTACTTGCTGCAATATTTCTAGCAGGAGCTCCTACTACAGCATTTCCAAATGGGATTCTATTAACTATAGCTGACTTTCCTAAATTTTCAGCTAAATTAGCTAACGCTGAAGCTGTGTTAGATGTATTAACAGCAGCACCTTTTGGTATTACTTGTTCATAACTTGCAACATTACCAATTGATTTTAATTTAGCAATTTCTTCTTTTGTAAATATTAAATTAAGTTTTTTANTNCCNAAATTTCTTAATTCTTTTTGTAATGCTGACCCACTTAAATTTGCTATTTCATTTGGTCTACCACCTGTAGCTTTTGATTTTAAATGTGCAATTACATTTTGTTTTATAGTTTCTTTAAAGGTAGGGTCTAGTAACCTAAAAGTTTTTTCAAGTTCATCCCCTGTACTTCTCATAATAATTTTTTCAAAAAAAGTATCTTGATTTATTACTGTCTTGTTATTATTTAATTGTTTAAGAGCAGGAACACTATCTATTAATTTTTTATATTCATATGTATATCTTCTTGCTTCTTTTTCTGCTTTTAATGCTGCTTGACCAAGTTTCTGATTAGGTAAAAGATTTGCATTTTCTATTTGCTCTCTAACTATTTGTAATGCTGTTTTAATATTTCCATTGGTAGTGTCTCTCATAGCCGCAGCTAATTGAGATTTTAATTGTGCAGCTTCATTGACATCTAAAACAACTTTGCCTGTTTTATATTCGTTTAACATTGCTTTAAATTCTGTTGGTAAAAATCTTGTATATCTAGACAACGCTACATCAGTTTTATCTAAAAAAAGTTTAGAATCATATTTAGCAGCTAACCCACCATCATCTTTTATTTGTTTATAAAGATTACTTATGATTTCTTTTTGTTGGTTATTAAAATCTTCTATTTTTTTAAATAAAATTGTACCAAAGGTTTGGGGTTCTACTGCTTTATCTGCACCTAACTCATCTAAATTTTTAAGTAGTATTTGATTATTTTCATTTTCAATTTGTGCTAGTCTTTGTGCGTTTGGGTCATCACTGTTAGCACCTGCTTTTGCTGTATTTTTTTCTTTAGTAATTTTAGCAGGGTCTAAAGTTACAGTGCCTTGTTTTGGAGTAGCTCCAGTAACTCTGTAATCAATTAATCTTTTTAACGCTTCTGATGAAATATTTGGATTTACTTTCATTGCTTCATCTATGTCTCTTTTAACTTGTACAATTACATCGTCAGACAAATCAGCTAATTTAATATTGTTATTTGTAAGCACATTATCTAGTACATTGTTTGTAGCTTGGCTTTGATTAACAGATTGTTTTGCTGATGTAAGTTTTTTATACAAACTTGATAAAGGTTTTATTATTGCTTTTTCTGCTGCGATTGGTGAAAATAGTGCTGCTGGTAATGCTGCTGCAAATTGAGCTCCAGTACCACCACCCATTTCTTCTACCCCTTGCATTGCAACACCTGCTCCTGTTGCTGCTACACCTTGCTTTCCAATAGTTTCAGTTAATAATTTTTTAGTAGCTTGTCCTGTTGTTGAGGTTGGCATTGCGTATTTTAAAACACCTGCTGGTGCTGCTACTGAAGTAAGAAATTTACTTCCCTCTCCCACTACTCTTTCTAATGGTGTTTCTGGATTAGGCAATCCTGCCATATCAGATAGTTTTTTACCAATAGACATTTCAGGTATTCTGTAGTCAGAACCAAGAGCATCAGAAGCCATATTAATACCACCCCTAACTGGTGTTGCTAATAAGTCTAGTATTGAGCCACCACCCTCTAAAGCATATCTTCCTGTTAAACCTACCTGTCTAGCTAATTCATCAGGAACAGACCTTTTTGGTTTTTGTGGTTCTTCACCTAATAAAACAGCACCTTCTGGCAATTCTAATTCATCCAATAAAACTGCACCTTGTGGTAATTTTAATGCCATTAATATCTCCTAGTTTGCAAAAGGTTCGCCTGTATCTTCATAAACCCATTGCCCTTTTGATAAATCCTCAACAATAATTCTTCCATTAATTTTTGCCCTTTTTGCTATTGGTTTTGTAGTAGTATCTTTTTTTACTGTTTTTTTAGTTGTTAATTGTGTTTTTAATTCTTCTGCTTTTGCCATAGCTGCTGGGTCTTGACCTGCTGCTGCTTTCATAGTGGCTATAGCAACTGCTCTGTTTTCTGCTTTTTGTTGTCTTACTTTTGCTCCATCATTAACTTCTGGGAAGTATTGTGCTTGTGCATTTGTAAATTCATGTTCTGCAATAGCAGCACCAGATTCATTTCTTAACACAGCGTTAATAAAATCTCTCATAGATTGAGATGCTAATTGGTCTTCATCACTAGCAAATAAATTAGCACCTGCACCTAGCATTTCCCCAACTACCCATGTTTTTTCTGCATTTCTTTTTGAAGCAATAAAACTAGGACTATAAGTTGGCTCTCCATTTTTATCAAATAAACTTTCAAAAGCAGCATTAGATGTTTCCATTCTATTTCCAAACATAAACGCTTTAGATTGAGCTTCTGTTAATCCTTTACCTCGTGGAGTTAAATCTCCTGTATATGGTTGTCCATCCGTACCTATTGCTTTATAACCTTGCCTCATCCCTTTTGGTGTTGGTAAAAATGCAAAATCACCATTTGCTAGTTCTACAGCTTGGGCTGGATAAAGTCCTGTATTATCAACTTTGTTAGTTCCTTTTCTTACTAATTCTTGAGTGCCATCTGGGTTTATTTTATACAAATCATCTTGTTGTGAAAACGATTTGAACTCTGCAACTGGTTTTGGTTTATTTAAAATTTCTAGTGCTTTTGCAGGGTTAGAAAAAACAGCAGCTCTTAATACAGGATTGTCTTTAACTCTAGGGTCATTTAATAATTGATTTTCTAATTCTTTAGTTCTTTTTTGATTTTCTAAATTTAGTTTATCTTCTGCAATCTGTGTGTCCATTGCGTATTGGTTTGGTAAGTTTGTAAATGGCACTTGTGCTGCTTGATTAGCATTTAAAAATGCTTTAGCAAGATAGGGTGTTGAATCTCCATATCCTTGATTTTTAGGTTGTGCAAGATAACTAGCAAGACCAGTAATAAGACCTGAACCAATAGATTGTTTGTTAGCTCTTTCTACTGCTTCTTTTGTAATAAGTTTGTTGTCTAATAAACTTTGTACTTGTCCATTTGGAGCAGCTCCAAAAATGTTCATGTTTCCAAAATAATCAAATAATCCGTTTGCCATTGTTTTCCCCTATGCCCTTGATATGTAATTGCCGCCAATGCCTTGATTGCCTTGTGGCAAATTACCTCTCATTACATTAGCTTGTTGTATTTCTAGTCTTTGTCTTTGTTCTGGTGTAAGTGCATTTATTCCCATACCCATTGCCATTTCATTCATAACTGCGTTTGATGGTGCATAATCAGATACTTTAAAATTGTCTAGCAATCCATATTCATATCCACCACCACCTTCATTTGTTCCTGCTATTGGTGTAAAGTTAGGTTGATAGTTTAGTTGGTCTGGAGTTAAGGTAGGGTCATAACCACCATTTGTAAATAAATCAGGATTGTCTAAACCAATTGTTTGTGTAGAACCTAAATTGTCAGCAGTCATCATACTTAAATCACCTGTATAAGCATCTGTAGGTGATATTGGTGCATTGTATGCAGAGTCCATTAATAAGTTAGGTGTGTTTTCTGGAGTTACTACACTTCCAAATTGTGGCACTCCGACTGATGCAAATGTAGGTGTTGCTCCTAATAAACCTTGTCCTGCTGCTGTATTCATACCACCTTGACCTAATGCTGTACCTGCATTTGCTATACCTGTTGAAGCTGTATTTGCTGCTACATTACTTCCCAAATCAAACCCAAATCCAGAGCCAAATCCTTCTGCACCACCAAACATACCACCACTTGCACCACCAACTGCTGCTCCCATTAGTGGGTCTTTACCCATAGCTAAAGAAGTTAATGCACCCATTCCCATTCCTACTAATACAGGAGCTCCCATTATTTACCCCCACCTGAAGATGTTGTAGTTGTATTAACTGGAGCTGGAGCTCCATATGCTGCCGACAAGTAAGACTGTAATTTATTATAAGGTTTATTTTCACCAAACTCAAATCTTGCTATATCAGAATTTAGTGCATCTTTAGAATACTGTTCTTGTGTCTGACCTATTTTAGCTAGTTGATTTATATCTTGATAATCTGCTGCTGCCATTTGTGGTGCTGATGCAATAGCTGCATCTTGTCTAGCTCTTTCTGCACCAAAGTTACTGTAAGCTAACTCTGCTGCTCTGTTAGTTAAAGAGTTTGCTAAATTTTCTGTTGCTTGTGATTCCATTTCGCCCATAGCACCTGAACCATATCTACCTGATGCTGCTGTTCTGCTACCAATATCTCTAATAGCTTTATTAAATTCATTTACAGCAGGAGTTGCTGCACTTGCCATCATTGCAGAAAAATATGGATTACCTGCTGATAGTCTGTCACCACTAATTGTGCTTAACTGTTGTGCTTGAGCTGCTGGTACTAATGGACTACCAGTTCTTGCTCTGTCACCTGCTAAACCTAATGCTTCTGTTGTTGCTCCTGATGCTGGAACATAAGTTGCATCTGGGTAATATTCTGGGGAAGCATCTTGATATAAACCTTTTGCTTCATCTAAACCATAAGTTATGTATGGCAAGATAGCAGGGTCAATATTTTGTGTAGTGTTTTGTGTTTGTCCACCACCCCCACCTTTATATTCACGCAGTCCTGTTACAGGATTAATAGACCCTGAACCACCATGTGCTTTTAAAAGATTAGCTTCCCATGTATTAACATGAGCAAGTTCGGTATCTCCCTCCCTACCTAATTTGCCTAAATCTTTTGCTAACCAGTTATATAACCATATTTTTAACTTAATCATTCTAATTTCAACTCCATTAATTGATATTTTTTTTCGTAACCATATAGCCTGTTCCATAATCTAGCTATACTCTCAAATTTAGTAGACCCCTGTATTGCAGTTCCACCATTATGTTTGACCCACTGTTTAAACTGCTCAAACCCTGCCTTTGTGTTTTTTCCACCTATATAAGTTATATAAGCCACTCTGTCGTTAGGATAATTTATCCATTGAACAGTAACAGCTACATAACACTTATTTTCTTTCATTACTAATAGTAATTGTTGCTGACCTTGCGTTACTAGCAGTTTTAATTGGTCTGCTGTAAATTCGTTATTACCTTTGTCTAAAGCTTTTTGTAATAAAGGTTCTGCAAGATACCAAAATCTTTGCACTTGATTCGTAGGCACTACATAGAGTTTCATAGAATTTATCCAACAATGATATAATCATATGTTACATCAGTATTAGATGTATTTCTATGCCCTATGACAAAGCTACCTTTGGCTTTTGTTTTGATAAAAGTATGGTCTGACTCTGCTGCTGCATTTGCAGTTCTTGAAGATAATACGATAACTGAATTAAAACCTGCTCTTTCATTACTAACTGTAGTTTCTGTTACTGATGTTGCTAAAGTAAAAGTACCACTATTATTAGTCTTACCATTCATAGCATTATTAACTACTTCTGCTACAGCTCTAGGGTCACCTCCTTGATAAGGAAGTGTACGATACATTCTAGGCATTATCTATTGCCTTGTGGTTTTACATCTACATCTACTGCCATAGCTGTTGTCCAGTTTCCTGTAGGTTGCACATTAAACCTATGATACCTACCTGCACTTCTTAAATTACATCTACCCTCTTTTGTAGCAGGAACAAATGCACTAAATCCAATAGTATCATCTAATTCTCTACGACTAGCTACAGCTACCTGTGCTGTTCCGTTATCTATTTGTGGTCTTGCTAATGTAGCTACAGAATTGTAGCCAATTTCTATGTCTGTTGTAATAAGTTGTGGTGTTATAGATGTTCCTGTAAAAGTTATTATTTTGTTACCTTTAGCACCTGCAAATAAAAATTTACCACCTATAAACAATCTTGAATCTAATGATGCTCTCATATCATCTATGTCTGTATAACCTAACTCACTTACTAAAGTTTCTAATGTCTCTCCTAAAGTAGCAATAGTACCTACAACATCTGATGTAGTTTCAGCTCTTGACCATTTTCCTAACTGCCAATTATAAATAAGTATTTTTCTGTTGCCATCTACATCTGCATAATTCCATACTACAAGATTTTTAACTGGGTCAACTGCTGCACTAATTGTATCTATTTTTGTTAAATCAGCATTATCAAAGAAAAATCTATCTACTTTTTCTAATCCTATGTTTGTTACTGTTTGTCCATCTGTAGAATACCATCCATCATCTGACAAAAAGAAAGTTATGTTTCCGTACCTAGCAACAGAGTTACCCTCTAAACAACCTAGTCCACTAGAAATGGTATCAAATTGCCAAAAAAGTGGGCTACCAACATAGGAGCAACGAATCACAGATTTTTCTAGTAACACAACACCAAACTCACCACCTGTTATTGCTTGAACATTACCACCATCAGGAATAATTTGAAAGTCACTTTGGCTTGTAGCTCCAGAAGTCCAATCTGTTTCATCATTAATATCTGACCATTGCACCTTATCTGGATTAGAACCAGCAGCAATATTTACTGCAAAAACAAAATCACGAACTACAGCAATATCTTTAGCTACAGGAGCTGCTGCTGCTACATCTGCAAATGCAGAAGAAACACCTATTGTCCATGCTTGTATTTTAGAATTGTCGTTACACGCTAACACTACATTGCCAAATTGTTCAAATCTCCATGTTCCATTTCCACCATATCCACCTGATTTAGATACATCTGCTAATGCCAGTGTTGCAATATTTAATTTAAATAGTTTTGTAGCACCACCTGCAAATACCTCTACATTAGCTCCAAATTTGGCTACAAATATATTACTAATATCTTCACTAGCAGCGTTAGAAAAATCTTCTGCACTAGGAAAAGCTCCATAACCAATACCAACAGGAAATACATTTTTAGCATCATTTAAACTACCTGCGTTAGCTGGTTGGTCTGGTAACCAATCTGTAAATTGTATTCTTTTTGTTGTCATTTATTAATTCCTATGATGCTGAAAGCAAACTAATGCGTTGTAGTGTTATTTGTCCGTTAGGGTTACTTGTTCCTTTACCACTATAAAAACCATTGCCAGTAATTGTTCTATTGCCATTATAGCTTTGTGTAGACAAAAAGTTTTTAGCACCGCCTGTCCCACCACCTGAACTACTATTAGATGACCCTAAAGTAGATGACATATTGGTAGGGTTGTTTATAGATGCCCACCATGTAGGTGGCACATCAACATTTAATCTAGTGTAAAGAGGAAATCCATTAGTTAGTTGTGCTTCATCAAAATATGTATTTAAAGATACTGTTGGTAAAGTAACGCTTGATGAATAACCTGAACGAGATAAAGTGCCTGTAAAAGTAACCCCTCTACCTCTAGCATCTCCTAATGAAGTTTGGCTATTATTAGCTCTACCACCACAAAATGCTCTAACATGATTTTCATTCATATCAGTTGTTCTTGTTGTTGACATTCCTAAATTTGCATTTATGTCAGTAATAGAAATTGCTCCACTTGAGGATAGTCTACCTGCCATTTTCAATCTCCAAAATTCTGTTATCTATATAATCTAATAAAGTGTAATTTATTGAGCTAGATTGTTTTTGGTAAAGAATAGCAACATCTTTTATTAAATTTTTTAAGTAAGGCAAATTATCAAAATTATCTTGAAAATCTTTTCTATACTCTACTGATGTTTTCATTAAATAGTACCAAAAGCAGTTATGTTTCCAACAACAGTTAAATTACCACTTGAATCTACTTTCATTTTACTTGTTCCAGCATACTTAAATATAAGAGTGCTTCCAGATTGAATAACAGTCCAATCAGACCCAATAGCTAATGTTGTGCTACTAGTCACAGTAGCTGCTGTTATAGCAGTTGCAGTTATAGTCCCCCCTGATGTGGTTAATGAAGATAAGCCAGTTATTGAACCACCTGTTATATTAACTGCATTAGAATTTTGTGTAGACATAGTGCCAAGACCTAAATTTGACCATACAGGAGTATTTCCAGAACCTGTTGATTTTAAATAAGTACCTGATGCACCTGCTGCACCATCAAATGTAAGATTACCAGTAACAGCTAATGTACCTGAAGATGTAATTGTTCCAGAGCTAGTCCAACCATCACCACTAGAGCCATCTTGCCAATCTTTAATTTGTGCCATTGTTTCACGAATAGCATTGTTGATTGTGCTGGGAGGGCAGCCCTCATTTATGTTTATTGAGTTTATGTCAGTATTGTTTGCTGCAACACTATCCCATTGTGATACTTTAGTCTTTGCCATTTGTTATCCTCGTCTTAACCATGTATTAGTTCCTGCTGGAACATCTGTCCATTCTTCACCTAGTATTGTTCCTAATGCTACCACTGTTCCTAAACTACTGATAGAAGCATTAGCGTGTCTTGTTACAGAAGTTCCTACTGTTAATGTTGCTACTCCCTCTACACTTGCAACTCCTACAGCAACTAATCCACCTAATGCTTGAACTGTGGCTATTCCTTTAATACTTGCATCACTTGTTCTTATTCTTATGCCTTCAGCAGTTAATGTAGCAACACCAGTTATTGGGTCTGGGTCAGCATAAATAATAGAACCTGATAGAGCAACAGTTAT
>JGI24003J15210_10000159_pt1 | contig 27882 bp, 35 predicted proteins | sample LinPmetageLP28_FD_15210 | JGI IMG/M metagenome (IMG submission 15210)
TGTGTGGCAGTATCACCTTCCACTCTGAAATCTAAATCACTTCCACCCTCGTTAACTACTACCCCTCCGTTAAGCTGAACAGCAGTTGTTGTAGTGTTACCTCTACTAGTAACACTTTGCAAAGTATCTCCCTCTGGGGTTTCTCCAGTAAGAACAGGATTACCATTTACATAAAGAGCGGTATTAGTATTTACATAAACTCCATTAACGAAGTCCATTACCATTGAGTTTGTCCCTGAAGATAAACTAGGTGTAGCTACAGAATCACTAAAAACAAATGCGCCATTATGCCCTTGCTGAACTTTTGAATAGTTTCCAGCAGTTATTGCATCATCGGCTTTAATTTCTTGATATGATCCTCCTAATGCCGCTGATCTACTACCAATTACAGTATTATTATTACCTCCTGCAATAGTGCTTTCAGACCCGCTAATGGTATTAGAAACACCAGCTCCTATGAAATTATAACCACCATCAATTTTTTGATATTTAATTTCATTAGTTTGCCCTCCGACAATAGAAGAGTATTTATTGTAAACTCTATTGTTATTACCCCCACCTATGCTACCTCCAGCCTCTCCAGTAATCTCATTAGCCTGTCCTCCTGCTATATTAGAAGTAGGAGAACCACTAATTAAATTATTAAATCCTCCTCCAATAACTGCTAAATTACTACCACTAATATCGTTATTTCTGCCACCTACACTTACAGCAAATTCACTGTTAACAATATCAATTCCAGAACCACCACCAATGAAGTTCATTGATTCACCTGAGATTAACTGATTAGCCCCGCCAACAATAACATTATAATTACCACTAATAGAGTTTCCAGAACCCCCTAAAATAGCAGAACCAGTAGCAGGAGAAAGACGTTTAATATAGCCATCTTGAGAGCTATAATCAGCAGAAGTCTCAGAAAATACATGAAATGTGTCGGAGTAATCTGATGAAATTTGGCTTACTCCAGCCCCCAATTTAAATTCGCCATTACTCTGGTCTATCTCAATAGTATTATCAGTGTTATTACCAAACTGAAGTTTGCCGTTATTAGCATTTGAGGAATCCTGTATCTTTACGTTCCCGTTTACATATAAGGAATAGCTAGAGTCTGGTGATGTTGAACCAATTGCTACATGAGTATTAAAGTAGTTACCAAAACTACTAGCAGTAAGCTTGTTTACTGTAGTCTCACTTGAATCATTGACCTCGATTACTCCATTACAAGAAGAATCAGTCTTATATTCTTGAACTTTTTTCCCACCACACCAAACTGTAATACCTTTGTTGTTAGTGTCTTCTGTTACAACATTTAATGGAGCAGTCCCTCCCACAGAAGCGCCGCTATTAATTGTTATATTATTTGTTGTAAAAGCGCCTTGAGAAGTTGTATCTTGGAGATTACAACAATCATGGGTAGGTTCAGTATGAGTAATAAGTATAGTATTCCCATTATCTGTCGTTCCTATACCAATATTCGGACCAGAGACGCTAATACCTCTAAACTTAAATGGTCTAATACTGTTCTCTTCGTAAACTTGAGTTCCTGCCCCTACGTTTTCCGCATGACCACCACTAATAAGAATTGTCTCTCCATCTGCATCACTTGGGTCAAGTAAAACAGTAGTGCTATTTTTAATAGACGGAGTATTATCTGCTATAGTTTTAAATTTAAAAGGATTGCTAGTGCCATCTTTATATATATCTAATCCATCCCCGACATTAGAGCAAGTAGCTCCTACAGCCGATATAGTGACATTATTAGAGTCACTATCATCTATAGTTATGTTCGTTCCCTCTGCTAATCCTTTAAATCTAAATGGACGTATACTGTCCTCTATGTATATTCTTTTAGTAGCACTTGCTTGGTTTGCCGCATGACCTCCACTAATCAAAATTTGATCAGTGCTAGTAGGATCTCTTAAAACAGTAGTATTATTCTCACCATTGTCTGGAAGAGCCGAATTCCCTGTTAAAGTTCTAAACTTAAATGGAACATTACTATTTTGCTGATAAACTCGTTCTCCTAGTCCTACATTTGTCGAACTAGCCCCTACTCCAGCGGCAGTGCCACTTCCACTAATTAAAACATATTTTTCTGTTTCTGTTACAAAAACAGTCCCTGTTCCTTGGACTGCTCTAACTCTAACTGGATTTGTTTGTAGATCTTTGTCCCCACTAATTAGAATGTGTGCGCTATTTGTTTCTGCATCATCTCCATTGTCATCTTCTCCAACAAGACCCAATTGTTTAAATTGCCTGTCTGAAACATATATATTATCTCTTTGTGTAAGATCATCTACTTCTCCCCTCACAAAAGAAAAAATAGGGTAGTAACCAGTATAATTTTGATCTACAAGTTGATCAAAGGCTATTTCTGGGAATTGTGTAGAGGGTTGTTCTATGTCTGAATCAAATCCAGTAAAATCAGCACGGACGACTAAAAAGTTATCTTTGTTTAAAACAACCTCTACATAATACTGCTTATTGCAATTAAGAGGTAGTTCATGGATAAAATCCATTTGGCCAATTTTAGACCCAAATCTTGTTAAATTATTAGAAACACTATTAAAGATGTAACCTTGGTTAAAGGTTACATCAAAATGCTCTGCACTACCATTATCTGCATAAGATATTTCAACATTTGGTTGAAATGGAGTAATCTGCTGAATAAGATGTCCAGCCCCGTCTACTTGAGAAATACCAAAGTAATCTTGATCTTCAGCCATAAACAACCCTTTCGTTAAAATCAGAAGATTCGGTTCTTTCAGATTCTATTTTTTGAATCTCTCCCTCTTCATCAAAGTAATATAAACGATCAAACCAATTGAATTTCTCTAGATTAACGGATTTGATGTTTTTTTCTACATCATCACCATGCAACGAAGAATAAAAATATTTTATACCTCCGCGTTTTAGAGAACCATCAGGCCACAAAAATTGTTTTTCTGCAAAATAACAATCTGTTAGCGCAGCATTGCGCCAAATTTCTATATATGCAAAATCATTACCAAAGTCGTGGCGCTTTGTTTCAAGTTTAATTACATTTTTAACGATAGTTTTCACTTTAATAATGATATAAAATAGTTACACCTATTTCAATTATTTGTATGCGGCCTAAAAAAAATACGGACTCAATTAAGAATCCGTATTTTTGTATTTAAATTAATTTTTAATAAGATCACTCAGATCCTTTTGCTCTTTCTATCTGCTCTGATGTGGGTGCGCCTTTGTCACCCTTTTTTCTCATCTTCTCACCAGAACCCCTTTTGATACGCTCTTTCTTCTTTCTGATGTTTTCCCAGAGACTACTATCAGATTTCTCTTTTTCTTTTAGAATCTCTTTGTGACGCTTCATGAAAGCTTCATGGTTAGGTCCAGCCATATATAGAGTCTTTCCATCCTCTGTCTTATGGGTATGGATTCCCTTTAACCCCATTTTTTCAGAATCTTGCATAGCTTTTTCTTTACTATCAAAGTAGTGATCATTCATGTCAGGAGAGCCGTATGATTTTTTCTTGTCTTTATAGCCAGCTTCACTACTCTTTCCTTTTTGTTTTTTTAGAATTTCTTTTTGTAGCCAACTTGGCAATTTCTTCTGCTTATTTGTGAGACCAGCTTCATTCTCTTCCATTAGAATCGCTCTATCCTTCTTATATTGAACAGCACAAGCTGACATAGTTTTGTCCATATCCATGTCTTTTGTATTAGTCATTTCTGCATCACTTTTCATGCAATGGCTCATGTAAGATTTAAACATAGGTTTTTCTTTGTCTTCCATCTCCATCCCATATACTTTTTTATCTTTATATGCGGCCTTGGCAATATCTTGATCAGCTTTTCTGTAAGATTCTTTAACCTTTCCTCCTCTCATCATCTTGAGAAATGTATTAACTCTAGCCATAGCCCATCCATGACGGGACATATTAGGACGATGCGATGTGCTGAAAGCCCCAGCACCACGCCTATAAACACGCTTAAGCTGGCCTAAAGTTACTTTTTTAGAAGACTTCTCATTATGAGCTTTAACTTTTTCTTTTAAAGTATTAGTGGTCTTCTCACTAAATGTGATCTTCCCGCCACCTTTTTTCGCGCTACCCTTCTTATTCCTCTCGGAACCTTTTTTTCTTTCACTAGGTTCTGCTGGCGTTTGTGCGCCACTTTTTGGCCCTCTGCGCTTTGCAGCCTCAGACTCTTCAGTAATTTCATCAACATATGCTAATGAAGGACAAGTCTCCAAAAGATCTGCTTTATCATATAGAGATTCTCCATCCCATTCTTGTTCTGTGGAGGCTTTTGTCATTTTTGTGACGCTTTTTGCGCTCCACATTCTACATGACCAGTATTTCGGAGTTGTTTTATCTTTTGCCATATCGCAGTTATGCCTAGCCCTAAACGCCTTTCTTCTTTTTGGGTCATCCCTCTTAATCTCCATGTTGGGATCTCCAAAGTTAACCTTAACAACATTTCCTTTTTTGTTTTTTACATAAACAGAAAACTTTTTTGGACCCTTCGGAGTTCTGAAGGGCTTATTTAAAGTCTTGTTTTCGTTAGCCGCTTCTGTGAAAAATAGAGATGTGTCATCTCCATCTTCAAAAACAACAGATGCCTTTGATTCAGCATCTTCAAAAATATTCATACAAACAGCGACTCTCTGCTTATTATCGTTGAATTCATCCTTGTTAGTCAAATCTGAAACACAACGACCCATGAAGTCGCCTCTTTTTTCATTGTTTCTGGGAGTTGGTAATGGCATATTGTTTTTTACACTATAAAAGTTCCATAGGGGAACGATATTCTTCATATGGGAGAAACCAATGTTCACAGCATTCAAGGACGCTAGACATATAAATAACAGTCATTAGGTCTTCTCGACCCTTCCTGTTATACCCCTTGTGAAGAGCATTCTTAATGGAAGTTACTCGATCATTTAATTTGCAATACTCAATAGCATAATTGTATAAATCCTTGTTTTTAGCGCACAGAAAGAAAGCCCCGAAGTCAAAAGCTATCCATTCAGGCTTGTTTAAATCATTGCACCAACCCCTTTGTCCTTGGACATTCTTAATTTCCAAAAGAATTTTTCCTTCTTTTTGTGTTTGTTTTAAGCCTTTTACGTCAAATCCAATGCCATCTACAACAAAATCAGTATGATTTTTAATATCGTCATATTGACCTGTCTTTTTAATCTCCTTATTGGCTGCTCTACAAGAGTCGTAAAACCTTTGTTGACCTTCATTACCAACACTTATTGATTTGTTGATATGTGTCGCCGAAGACATATTTTTGGCCTTATATGATATCATAATGTAATTGTTTTAGTCTCCCCTGTCTCTACATCTGTCATGAAGAAATCATCAACATTATAAGCTCTATCGTCAATCCAATAATCATAGGAAGGTTTACCCATTCTTAACTCAGTTCTCTTTACCCCCCACTCATCTAATTGTTTTTTTGTAAGCACTGAATGGTCTTTGCCAGACCAACCTCCTCTTGCTGTCCAATAAATAATTGTGTGACCAGCATCATGTAGTTTATTGAAGAATTCAATTCTTTCTTTTATAGGCTTGCCTTGGTTGTAAGGTGCGCTCTGATCTTCGTGTCTACAAATTGTTCCATCAATATCTACTATATAAGTTTTCATTTTAATTTATTTATAATATCTGTTGTACTAATATTTTCTACAAAAGGAATAACTTTTAATATAGCTAATCCTTTAGATTTAAGCTCTAATTTATTTAAAGAATTTTCATCATAATCGCCCCCCTTGCACCAGAAATCTGGTTGAAGTTCTTTTAAATGTTTTGAGACTGTTTTTGTGTTAAATATAAATACATAGTCTACAGCCTCATGACAAGCTACTGTGTAAGCTCTTTGTTTAGCAGATAAAATAGGTCTACCTTCCCCCTTTAAAGACTTGACACTTGCGTCTCCGTTAATACCCACAACTAATTTAGAATTTAAACTACAGGAATTTTTCATCCCGTATAACAAACTGGCATGGCCAGCATGGAATAAATCAAAACAGCCGTTAGTGAAGATAAAAAACTTTTTAATACCACACTTTTCTAATTCTCTGGCAAATTGCCTTTCTCTCTTTATCTCCTCAAAAGAAATAATTTTTTTATGTTTCATATAGTTGCAACTCCCTTTTTTCTAATAACTTTTTGGCAACAATCTTGAGCAAAAAAGATTGCTGTTTCTATATTTTTAGTTGCTATATAAGAGTAACTTAATGCTGCAATAAAAGTATCTCCAGCGCCAGAAACATCTCTAACTTGTGAGGGATTTTTAATTAAATAATCTTTATAATTATATGAACAACCTCTATCTGCTTTTGTCACTATTGTATTACTCGCCATATGTTTCCAGCCATTTTCTAAAAATTCTTTCTCATTAATTTTTATAAAAGTAAATAAATCTGCCCAATCAATATTAAATTGTTTTTTAGTATCAAGAAAAGACACCTTGCTTCTTTCAGCGATCTGTTTCAAATCATAGTCTTTTAAAAATCCTTTGTTATAGTCTGAAACTATTACAGCATCATATTCTTCTATGTTATTTGGCAAGTTCTTGCAAGATGAATATGTGTCCGTATCAACTCTCAATAACATCTGATTCGATTGTGAATCAATGTATCTAGTCTTATGTCCTTCTACTTCGTTGGTCAATAAATCTATTTTATTTCTATAAGGAATACCCTTAAGACTTTCTTTATCAATTGCTAACATGTTTTCATAAACATTACTCGCCATGCCTAAATTTTCTACACCTCCATCTGGGACAAAAACAGGAGCAGGGGCTTCTGGACAAAGTCTACTTGCTTTACCATAGCAGAATCTATCGCTACAAGACTCTCCAATAATTAAAAATTTCACTTTTGAGAAGCTCCTTTCTCTACTCTATAAGAGTCTTCGTTAAAGTGTTGTGTACTTACCTCAAAAACACTAGATTCCTCTAGTGCTGTTAATTTATGAGGGACACAAGGTTCAAGATGAACTACATCTCCTTCAATTAATTCTCTTTTAAGTTTTTCTGCCTTTTCTAAATCAAAATATTCTAATTTAAGTCTTCCTTTTGTGACACACCAAGTTTCTTCTTTTTTGATATGGTAATGCATAGAAAAAGAAGACCCCTCGTTAAAACGAAGGATCTTCCCGCAATATTTTTCGTTGTTAGTTATCCAAAGCTCATCTCCCCAACCTTTTGGGTGAGCTTCTAGTCTAGAAAAAACAGGCTCAATACTCATTTAGAGTATTATATCCTGCTGGATGAATTATTCAAGGAATAATTAATCTTTAGCCTTTTCCTTCGCTTTACCCACATTTAACGCAGCCCAGTCAATTATAGAATAGACCTTTGCCCAAATGCTACCCTTTTTCGGGGTAGGGGTTGCTGCGGCAATAGCAGAAGCAAGCGCGATTGCGGCAGTCACTACGCCGAACCAAGGATTGTCTTCAATTAATTTAATAAGAATGTCCATAATATTTTATATGTGTTCTCTATATATTACACAATCAAAAAAAATAAGGAAATTATTGATTTTACAAACCTTTTGGTTTTTGTTTATCTCTAATAAAAGCTCGTTCCTTACCTATTTCTGTAATCTCTTGAGAGTCTTGTGGACGGCCAACAAATAATGCTTTATTCCTCTCTGAAGCTTCTCCACTTTTAAGATAACTAAATGTAATTGCTCTCCTCTCGGAATTAACAGTGGGGACACCATGATATGAAGTATCTGAATTAAGGAAAATAACAAGCCTATTATTAATTGGTTCTAATTCTCGTTTCATTTTCTGCATACTATCGTCCCAGATTTCTAAACAGCCCTCATCTTTTTCCCTAACATAATTCTCTTTGTTTAAATAAAACAAAAGAGTTAATTCTTTCCTCAATTTATTCTCTGGGTGTTTCCTCGCATCGCTATGAATCATTTGATATGATTTTGGAAGCATTGTCCTCATGCCAGACCACCTCATGCTTTTATCAACATGAATATCTTCTATTTTGGTTATATCTTTAACATAGTTCAAAAATTCAACATCATGAAAGAATTCAACTAACTCAGCAATTTTACTTGGCATTTTATCTAAATCACTAATCGCCAGCATTTTTTCTTCTAGAATATTTGTTTTCCCATTTATTTTTTTATGGCCAGAATGCCACAACTCAGATTCTTTATCTGGCCATTCTTTTTTAATATCATCAACTAAATGATTCTGAAGTAAATTATCTACTACCCAAACTGGGTAAGGGTCAGTAAAACTTTTAATTTCCAAATTATCACTTAATTTCATTTTACTATAATTTAATTGTAATTGGAGCAATTTCCTCCAATTCTTCGCAAAGCCTGTCAATCTCCCCTCTTTCCATTTTTCGAGCTTTACTCCTTAATTTTGATACTTGCGCTCCAAAATCACGAAATTGTTCGTCTTGATTTATATTGCACTTTAATTTACTATCAAAAATAAAAGTATCAAATACCTCATATCGAATAGGGTCAATGCATTTTTCAATAGGATCAAATGTAGAATTTCCTACGACATAATCAAAGATGTCATACCTGCTTACCTTGATTTTAACTTTTTCCATCTAACTATTATAAATAGAAAAATAAAGATTTCTACAAAATTTATTTACTTGATAAATAAATTTCTTTTGACATCACATTACTTGTTTCTCTTCTAATAATTACAATTGGATCATCATAAAAATTAATATCAAGAATTCTATTCTTGTTATATTGCCAATAATCTAAAGCTTCTTTTTCGTTATGAAATTCTGGGGTATCTGCAAGAGGTTCATACTTAAAGCCTCTATCTTTTGCTATAATATGAACTTGCTTATATTTTTTCATTTTTAGAACTCAAGCTTGATAGCTTTTGAGGTGCCAGCTAAACCAAGGTAAACATTCTTATCTTTTACTAAAGCTGCTGTTGAATATCCAGTTCCTATACTCATAATCCCAGAACCCGCTTTAGCACTTAAGTGGCCATCTGAAAATTCGTATTCATAATCTTTCCATTGTATCTCATAGGTTTCTGGATTAATTCTAAAACACTTGGTATCAGCCCAAAACGAACTGTAAAGCCAACCATCAGGAGCCAAGTAACCGTGAAAGTTTTTATTTTTATTAGCTAAAGCAAGATAATCCTTCGGTAAGTCTATCTCTTCATAACTATCATCAATACAATTAATAATAAGAATCTTTTTTCCTGTTCTCGGTAAACAAAAGATCTTGTTCTCCGACTCTACGTAAGTCGCTCCAACATATTTTACTGAGAAGCCCGAAACTCCTGACGTAACTGGAGCCCCATCTAAATATGTAAATTTTCCATCTTTATCAATTTTTGAGATACTCGTCCCAAGTGCAGGTGGCATATAGACCTCTCCCTTTTTGTCAGTAGTCGCTCCCCAAATATGATTAAACATTGTATACCGATTTGGTTTAGGTGGCGTAAATGACCCAACTTCTCCTGTATTTGTATCTAAAGTATAAATTTTTAAAGTTTTAGTATAAGAGGGCATGTAGATAATTCCATTTAATCCCTCTGCCCCAGATCTAACTTGAGGACTCATCTTGAATTTCTTTTCTATAGTTATAGAACCAGTCTTCCTACCGAGTTTACCAATAGAACTTGCATAAGCTGGCATAAAGTAAGTATATCCATCCGAAGCCTCGACAGTGCCGATAAAACCTTTGTAACCTAATTTATTTCTTTTTATAGAATCAGTGGCTGTATCAGTCTCAATATGCATGTCCGACTTATAACCCAACGAATGAATGATGCCGTTATCATCTATCGCCATAGTGCGTGTTTTAGTAAGATTGCCGACTATTTCGTTTTTTAAATATTTAAAACTCGGCCAAGGCAAACTAGTCGATCCGATGCCAACGCTCGTCGATCCGATGCCAACGCTCGTCGATCCGATGCCAACGCTCGTCGATCCGATGCCAACGCTCGTCGATCCGATGCCAACTCTTGGAGAAACAACTTCGTTAACTACTTTCTTGTAAGTTTTTAAGAAGTTAAGTATTTTTTTTATGAACCCATAAAACATTATTTTAACAGTTTTCTTACGAATTTCTATATAGGCATCTATCTGCTATACTAATCTTATTCGACTTCTTATTTTAGAAACATGCCTTCTTTTCTCTAAAACAGAACCACCTTCTCTGCTCCCCGCCCCATTAGTATTCCCTTCAATTGTAGTTACATAACCACTTGAGTCTACGTCTTTTACGGCTAAACCAATGTGAGAAAATGTAAATACGACAATATCACCAGCTTTAATATCTTCATTTGTAGGTTTCCGTAGATCTACTCCCTTGCTAGATTGCTGCTTCGCCCAATTTTCAAAGTCCCAAGCCCCAGCAGTTCTAGGTCTTTTAAACAAGATGTCTTCTCCGTCAATAGCTTCTCTGACTAACCAACAAATAAATGCAGCACACCAAGGCCACCCTTTATCTGCGTCAAGCCATGTAGCAGCTTTGTATTCATCAACTCTAGGGCCGCAATTACTCCCATCAACCTCGGAAACACCAATTTCTTCACGAGCTAATTGAACCAGTTTATCTGGAAGACTACCGCTTATGGAAATATCCTCTTTTGTAGATAGTTTCGCTAAAATAGCGTTCCAAGTAACGGGACCATCAGCGCCATCAGCATAAACTCCAAGGAGTTTTTGAACTGCTTTTACGACTTCTTTTTTGCCTTTAAATTGCATAGTTTTATTTTCTGAGAAACTTATCGGCGTTTCTTGCGAATTTTTCTCCGATCCGAACAATGCCCGTAATAACTTCTGGACTAATGACTCCAATGATACCATAAGTAATAGCTTTAGTTAGAGATGAAACGTCTGTTTGTTCTAGAACAAACCAAGCGATAGTTGCAGCTATACCCGCTGTTACAATCTTTTTGAATTGTTCCATACAAGATAAATCTTTGTTAGCGTGTAATAATCTAGCGAACATAGCCGCAGCCCCGATCAAGGAAACCAGCCAACCACCATTCAAGAATTCTTTGATTATCGATTTTTCGGGTTCCATATATTCTTATGTTACACAAAAAAAGCCTCCTGTGAAGGAGGCTTTTAAAATTTATATATAATGTAATTAAAATTAGAACTTATAACTGAGTCCAGCACTAACTCCCCAATCGTGATCAAGATCGTAAAGAGTGCCATTCTCATCATTGTTAAGGTAAGAGGCTTTAGCTCCAATAGAGAGTCCATTGCCAATATCATAACCAACGGAAACTCCAAGCTCTACAGCATTGTAGTCGTTTGCAAAATTTGCAGACGCAAAAGGAGTAAGAGTAAGATTATCAATAAGAAGACCCAAATCTTTGGAAATAGTAAGCTCTGCTCCATAAGAAGCACTAGAACCAAGTTGATGCCAAGCATTTACAGTGAAGTCTGCAATAGAGTCAGTATAAGTTAGTCCTAGACCAAGCTGCTCCCAACCTCCGTAAGAAGACTCAATCTTCTTAAAAGAAGCTTCCCCTGCAAAATCTTGACCTAGAAGATTTACTGAGCGGCCCCAAGATACTAAAACATCAGTATCTGTATTCCCGTCTCCTTCAGCAAGGCCAATGCCAACAGATAGATCTCCGTCTGCAACAGCGGTTCCGAGAAGTAGTGAATAGTTAGCGGTGTCCTCCCTAACGGCCAAACCGTTACGGACAGACAAATTACTAAAAGAAATACCAGCTTCAGCAGAGACATCTGCAATGTTAGTAGCTTTAACTGCGCCAAACATTGCAGCGCCCATGATTAATGTTGTTAGAATTGTTTTATTCATATATTAACTATGTATTACAGAATTGTAATAGTCAAGGGAAATTATTCTTCTTCAACCTCTGGATCTTCAATAGGCTCAATATTACTGGCAAACTCAGGATTTGCGTCAACTTGCTGATCTGGAGTTGCAGCAGAACGAATCTTATTTATTAATACTACGGCTGCTTCAGCAACTCCCATGCCTTGAGACTTGACAGCAATATCAATTAACTGAGCCAAAGCTTGAAGCTCCTCTTGTGTGAATTCAATTTCAATGTTTTTCATATATATGATATTATATATTCAAATCCAAAAAAATCAAAACCAAATTCTAAAATTTCCCGTGCCAGTATATCTGAAGCCAGCATCATAAGGATCAAGAAAAAAACCCGTGCCAGCATTTCCTCCAGCACCTGTATGACTCCACTGCCCAGAGAGAGTATCTATTTTTCTATTGTATTCTTGAATATCTTGCGTGAATTCCCCATAACTTCCACTATGCGACCCTCCTCCACTAATAAATTCGCCAGTCAAAACTCTACGATATTCCTGCCATACCCCACTACCTGTTGAAAAATCAGTGTGGATTTGGTCTCTAATTGGACTCCCTGCTTGATATGCCATTACTAAAATTTACACTTAAAAAACTTTATTTTCCACTGGGAAAATAAAGTTGTCTTTCTAAACTTCTAAATCTTGAATCAGAATGCCAAATTTCATCACCTTGAGGAATGTAAACTCCTTTACTTGTGTTTACTGGAAGACCCTTCTTTAGACTCAGCGTAGAAGGCTGATAAATGTTGAAAGCTTGCGTCTTCACGGATGAGTTCGTCGCGCAAGAGGTCAGCCCTATCAGCATCGCCACCGTTGGAACGAATATTTTCAATTTCTTGAATAATTCTTTTTCTTTGCTTTTCATGATTGTTTCTTAATTCTATATAAAAAAGCTTATTTTTTAAAGATAAAAACAACTCAATTGATTTTAGAACACTTTTAATTAAGGAAAGCATCGATATTTTGTTCTACATATTGTTCTACAGTCTGCCATTTATAGTCCCCAATAACTTCTATAAGTTTTGAGTTATCTGCCTTGGTCAACTTTTGATATTGCCCTTTTAATTCTTTAGGCATTGGCACCTCTGTAATTGTAGTATAAGCATTCGCTTTTATTATATTGGCTACATCTCTAAAAGAAATCTCCTGTCCTGTTCCTACATTATAAATGCCTGACTGTTCTATATCTAGCATTCTGTAGTGCATTTCACAAACATCATCTACAGAGACAAAATCTCTTTTATACTTTTCGCTTTTCTCAAAAAGTATTATTTCACCGTTTTTTTGAGCTTGTTTAATGAATTTAGAAACAGGGCTGGCTTGATCGCCTTTTTTTTCTTCTCCTAATCCATATACGTTAAAGTATCTAAATCCTTGATATGGATAATTTTGATTCATAAGCCAACAATCAAACATATACTTACTATAAGCATAAGGGCTTAATGGTTTACAAAAATCAGATTCTTTAAAACTCCTTGATACCCCATAAACAGAAGCACTACTTGCATACTGGAACTTAATTTCCAACATTTCACACATTTTATAGAGTTTTGTAGAGAACTCAAAGTTTTGATTTAATATTTTTTTCAGATCAGTTTCGGTAGTGCTAGAGTTGGCCCCAAGATGTATAACTATATCTTGATCAAGCAAATCAGGAATGCCTGAGTTCCCAAGATTAATATCAAACCTAGTTACATTATATCCTCTATGCTCTAGATAAGCAGAAAGATTACCTCCAATAAATCCTCCTGCTCCAGTTATTAAAACTTTATTCGCTTTCACTACTATTTTCTAGATCCTCTTTACAGACTTTTAAATCTTTTGGATTTTCTGGATACTTTCCTTGTAATATAGTGTCTAAAATAAAAGGTTCGTCAAAATCTGCCTCTTTAATCTTACGCAACATATCGTCAAGCTCTTCATCTCCTGTATCTTGATTTAATTCAGCTTTCGCAAAAAAATCAAAATCGTCAGAAACCCTAAAGGATTGGATTAGCTCAACTACAAGCTCATCCTCTTTAAAATATCTATTAAGAGAATAAGAGGAATGACTAAATTTAGTGTCCTCCTCTAGTTTCTCTCCTTCTAAAAGTTCTATTTCTCCCTTTTGTTTTTTGTATTCTTTCAAAACCCAGATTTTTTTAGTATAATCTGAAGCTTCAGGGAATTTCATATCAGCATCAAAAGAAAGACTTTGATACATTTTATTGTCAAGAAACTTTACTGTGTAAGGCATTTACAGTGTCTTACACAAGTTATTTTGTTTTTGCCTCTGAATTTTCTGCACTCGCAGATTTTACTTTTGTGGTTAACTCCTTAAGAGCAGAAACTTTTTCTTCATCAGACATTTTTTCAACATTAGAATCGACCTCTTGCACTGCAAGATTATGCATAATGTTGATTGCTTCTGCCAAAGTTATGCGAGAAACCATTTCTGATGTGAGTAATGCTTTCAAATTATTATTTTGTTCTTCAGTCATATATTAATCTTTTTCTTTACTCGCGTAAATTCTAATATCAGGCTGATTTGAACCCTTCTCTTTAAAAGAGTTGGGGAAACAGACAATTTTTACATCATTACCCTCTGAATCTTTAATAGATCCACTGTAGTAAGATTGTTTTTGTCCATCAACTCTCCAAAGCGCACCTAATTCGCGCTTCTTCCATTCGTCGTTTGTTTTTGTATTTTCACTCATAATTATTTATTGTTAAATTTTCCTTCGACGCTTTTCCAGAATTTTTCAGCGCCGATAGCAAGATACCTACCCTTTAGGGTTTTGTAAAGTTTTTTTTCAATATGATTAGCTTTTTTTTTATCGTATCCAATAAGTTGACGAATTCTTCTAGCAGCAGATCCACTCATGCTTTATGATCGACGTTGCTATTGTCTTTTTCAATAAAAAGTTTGATATTCTTTTGTCCCTTCAAGATAGAATCTGAAACAAAAGGAGTTATCTCTGATAATATCTTATTACTCAAAGCTTCTATTTTTATTTTTTCTTTCAGAATGCTTTTAATTGTTTGTTTAATGTAAATAAAATCAAAACTTAAATTAATATCATTATCTTTTAAGCGATTTTTTAATCTTTTTAATTTCATCCACAATAATCTTCTGAGCCCCTTCTCATCAATCTGCTTAAGAGGGAAACACTCATCTACAAGAGATAGGATATCTGGATGAATAATAAGATTATCTTTATTAGATGCTGCCTTTTGAAACCCCATTGATGATTGGCTATTAGAAATAGAACTAGTTAAAAATATTTTACAATTTGTAAAATCTGCTATGTCTCCATTATTCATTTGAAACTTCCCATGTTTAAATATTTGATTAAATAAAGGAATTGCCGTATTATCTACTTTATCAAAATCATCTATAACTATAACGCTATTTGGAGATATTAATACTTTTTCACATATTGAGGTGTTATTACCTTGCGATGTAGCTATTTTATGTGGAGCAAACGCATCCGCAAAATGAACGCCGCTATAAGATAAAACATTAACTCCATGTTTCTGTAAGCTATCTTTAAATAAATCCATAAAGTAAGATTTACCGCTAAATCTAGCCCCGCTTATTACATAGCATTCTGGAGCGGAAAAATTATCAGTCTTTTTTATACCTAGACTAGATAAGGTAATTTTATCTTTTAGTTTTTGTAATAGGTTATTTTGCCCGACAAGAGATTTACTAACGCAAGAAAAAACTTTGTCTACTATAACTCTATCGTTTAATGGATTTGATTTCTTTTTAAAAAAATCTTTTAAGTGAGATAGTTTTACTTCTGGTGTTAAGTCTGAAACTCCCTCTGTCCATTTTTCCAAACTATCATTTAATTTTTCAAGCAATTGAATATGATTCTTCTCTGGGTCTAGGGCCGCAGCTATAGTTTCTTCTTGTTGACTTTTGATTGATGGAGTAACATGCCAAAAATTTACTTTTGCTTGCGCTCCGCAATGATCAATTATGTCAATTGCTTTATCTGGATAATATTTATTAGGAATATATTTCTCACAATAACCAATTATATTTTCAAGAAATTGATCGCTGTATGTGATGCTATGAAAATTTTCATAATAAGAAACTATTGTAGGTAAAATTTCTTCCATTTGAAACCTTGATGGTTCCCTGATGATTACCCTCTCAAATCTTCGATCAAGAGCAGTATCTCTTTTAATGGTATTTGTATACTCGTTAATAGTCGTTGCTCCGATACAACTTATTGTTCCTCTTGCAAGCTCGGGTTTAAGGATGTTAGACGCTTCTAGAGAGTTATTTGTTGCTCCTCCTGCCCCAATAAGCGTATGAACCTCATCAATAAACAAAATTAAATTACTGTATTTTTTAGCCTCATTAACAAAGTCTTCTAGTCTTTTTTCAAACTGACCTCTGTATTCAGTCCCTGCTACCATGCTTGACAAACTTACAGAATATATAACTTTATTAGCAATTAACTCTGGAGCGTCTCCCGAAACAATTTTAGAAGCTAAACCCTCCACAAGAGAAGTTTTACCTGTCCCAGCGGGGCCAACTAAAAGAGCGTTTGGTTTTTTCTTTCTGCAAAGAACAGTTGCTACCTCATCAATTTTCCCGTCGAAATCAACAATTTTATCAAACTCATCATTTAAAGCTTTTAGATTAAGATTCTCTGCGAATTGAGAAAGAACCTCATTTTTATCAAACATGTCGATCCAGTCTTCAGGTGTTTGAACATCCATAAAACTAGAAATCTCTTGAGGATCAATATCTTTTATGATTAAAGAACACTCTGTAACAAATCCTAGAAAAATCTCATCAGAATACTCGTCTTCCTTGGGATAAATATTTTTTATTACTTTAGGACAATGATTTTCATCAAAGAAAGTCATCAGTATTACCTCTGGTGGGATATAATCTAATTTAAAATTTTCTATAGAAATATCTTCAGCTTCTTTTAGTAATTTTCTTACATCTGTTTTTAAAACTTTTTTAGTGTTTTTATTTTTACGTTTCTTATTTAAAACACTCCTAGATTCTTTTATTAAATCTTTTGGGTCTACATTTAGTTTTTTGAATATAGAGGAACAAGACTGCCCCAAATTACTCAAAAAACAATGGAAGAACAAATCAATATCCGCTCCATTTCTTTCTAAAATCCCAGCAAGTTCTTTTGTTTTTTCTAGAACCCCCTCTATATGTGGAGTGAGAGGTAGTTTATGCATTCCTCGCCTCCCTCAATTTCATAAATATACTTGTCTCAATAGGATTAACCTTATCTACAAAAAAAGTATCTCTACTTTTAGATCCATTTAAAACAATTACTTTGCTTTTAGCTAATTTGAAGCCGCTTTTTAAGAAATCAGATAATCTTTCTTCTCTTGCGTTATCCATGAATAGAAAGTTTTTTGTCGCTGTGTTATCGCAGATTGATATCATCATGTATTTATTACCATTTTGAGAAGTTCTAGTAAAAAAATCTTTTACCTCTCCTACAACTTGGAAGGTCTGCCTATCAACAAGGTCTTCAATTTGTTTTAAGTCAATGAGAGAAGAGAACCTATCTTGAAAACACTCTCTTAAATTATGAGAGTAACTATAACCTAGTAAAGAACTTTCATATCTCCATTTAGCAAACATTTCATGTTTTCTATTTTGATTATAGATTTTTTTATACTGATCAAATTTACTTTTAAATGTTTTAAATCTTTTCTCTGCCATTATCGGTCTATTGTCATCTCCTAGAGTTTGTTTCCCTAGAACCTCTGAGATCGCATTTAATATATCATGACCAAACCTATCCCCGATTTTAACAAAATTCCTTTTTTCTCTATCTGTAAGGAGATTAAAAGCTTGGGCTTCAAGGACCATGCGAGTTCTGTTGGTTCCCGCATGGTCCATTGTTCCAGCCTGTATTAAAGCAGCAAGGACTGATATGTTGATACCGCACTGCTTTGCAGCTAAAAAAACTTCATACTTATTATTAAATTTCATCCCCCTAAAATCAATAAGGCTTTCTATTGATTTAAGTGAGATACCCTTGATGCTATTTAACCCATAGCGAATGTCCCTATCTTCAATTGTAAAGCCAAATTCAGACTTGTATAAACAAGGAGGAAGCATTTTCATCCCAAAATCTATAAGTTCTTCATTTACTCCAGAGACTGTTTGAAGAGGCTCTGGGTCAAACTCAGCGCACTCAAGAATAGATAGAAAAAATTCATGAGGATATTTGTGTTTTAAGTAAACTGTTTTGGCAGCAAGGTCTGCATATGCAAAACTGTGAGACTTGTTAAAGGAATAGTGAGAAGCAGCCACCAAGGAGTTCCAATAGAAATCTGCTATCTCTTCTGTTAAGTCTCTGGATGTAGCTGCCTCATAAATTCTATCCTTCCATTTAGGCATCTCTTCCACCTTTTTCTTGCCGACAATTCTTCTTAAGACTTCCGCTTCCTCAAGCGTTAATCCAAAAACTTTGTGAGCAATCTGCATCAACTGCTCTTGATAAAGAATCACATTCTTTGACCAAGACAGAATAGAATCAAGCTCTGGGTTTAAATCTAGTTGAGAAGGAAAATCTTTTTGTGTTTTATATACACCAACAAACTCAAGAGCTGCTGGCCTAGCTAAAGCAACAACATCAGAAAGTTCATTTATATCTTTTGGCTTTATCTCTCTGCATACTTTAAAGTTGGTTTCTGCAGATATTTGAAATAAGCCCATAGGATGCTTAAAGTCTTGCAATATCTCATATATCATTTCATCGTTCGCATCTATGTCTTCAATATCTATCCCGACTTTCTCGCAAGTTTTGTGAGCGATTGTTAAAGTTCTTAATCCTAAAATATCAAACTTTACCATCAGGTCTGCTACATCATTCATATCATAGCCAGTAATTAAATCGCCATCTTTTGTTCTCTGCAAGGGAACAATATTTTCAATATTTTCTGAACAAATCGCGATGCCAGATGGGTGGACTCCAGTATTTTTAGGCAAGTTTTGTATCTTTAAAGCATTATCAAATGTCTTCTTATGATTCTTTACCCATTTTTTAAATTTGTCACTCTCTTCTTTTGCTTGATTAAGAGGGAAAACAACTCCGTGAAGTTTAGGAATCATATCAGAAACTTGATTTGCTTCATCCTCTTTTGCTTCGTCAAAATATTTAGTAGCTTCTCTAATACAAAGTTTAGAGCTAAAAGTATTGAACGTTAATATTTTAGCAGTTCTACCCTTGTGTTTTTTCTCAATATATTCAATAACTCTGTATCTTTGATCGTATGAAATGTCTGAATCTACGTCAGGTAATAAGCTACCAACAAGAAACTCTTTACCTCTTTTATCTGTAATTTTTTTCGCTCTAGATTTAGAAACAAATCTCTCAAAAAACAGACTATGAGGGATTGGATCAATATTAGTCACTCCAAGAAGAAATAGAATAAGAGAACCAGCAGCAGATCCTCGACCAGCGCCAGTAGGTATATTGTTGTCATGACAAAAATTTAAAACATCCCAGTTAAGAAGAATATAGTCTGTGAATCCAAGTTCTTCAAATGTCTCAAGTTCTTGTTTCGCTCTTTCAAAATAAACTGCTTTGTTTTCGTATTTTGTGATACCTTTATCTCTCAAACCTTTTCTAGTAAGCTCATAAAGAATATCCTTTGTAGAGCTATCTGAACCAAGGCCGATTTCTTCTAGCTTGTTCTGATCAACAATTGTTTTAGGAAGGTCTACTCCCGCAGGTTCACAATCGTCGTATGGTGTGAAATCTTCAAACATTACAGGTCCATGTGTTTTTTTAACTTTAAGAAAATTTCATAACACATTTTAATATCGTATAAAGCATCATGCAGTTTCTCTTCTTCAAAATCTATATCAAAAAACTTTAACAACTGATTTTGTGATACCTTTGCTTTTAAGCTCCTATCATTCATGATTTTGTATTGCCAGCCTAGAAAATCACTTTTTGGTTTATCTAGTTCCTCTCTGTATGCTTTCCCCAAGGCTCTAGTGTCATATATTCTTGGTAAATAAGAATAATCTGGCTGTTCCCCAAGCATTCTTTGCAGATGAGCAATCATATATACGTCAAATCCTAATAAGTTTTGACCAACTACAATGTATTGTGGATCGAATAAATATTTTTCAAACTGAGACCAAACAGAAATCAAGGACTCTGCCTTTCCGTTATATTTATCCCAATCAAACCCAGTTAACTTTCTAACAACTTCTGGTATGTTTAATTCCTTGTGTTTGATAAATTTATCATGTGTTTCAATAACATTCTTTCCTTGACATACTATCCAAGATAGCTGCCAAGTTTTAGAAGAGTGTAAATTTAAACCTTCTGTTTCTGTGTCGAAGACGAGATATTTTTGATTACTTGGCAACATTTTCTAAAAAGGATTCATAGCTAAATTCATCAGAGCAGAAATCATTTAATCTTGGGTTACTATATGTAGGAACCCTTCCCTGCTTACGACTACAGATTGCTTTATACATTTGAAATGCTTCAAAGTCTTCTTTATCTCTGTAATAAATACTCTTTGCTTTTTCTGTTTTCACACCTAGTTTTTTTAGGGCTGCACTAATTTGAAAGTCAAAAGGGTGATTGTTTGATTCTTCTATATAGAAGTGATCATACTTGTCTAAAAAAAGCTCACACATCCCAAAATGAAAAATATTGTTAAAGACATAAGAATCATAAAAAGGGACTCCAATACTAATGTCATCTAGTTCACCCTTTCCTAAATCGTCAAGATGAAGACATTCCCCCTCGCTGGTATGACACTTTGTATACAGTTTTCTCGCTATAGCAACCCCTTTGTTGTTCTTTGGGAAGAAAATTAGTTTGCTAGGTTTTTCTAAATAAAAACTAGATTGGACAACAGGCAGTTTTACACCAAAGACCATAGGGACATCGGTATTTAAAAACGCTTTATTGATGACTCTAAATCCGTAGAAATTATCTTCTACTAGAATCATCTTTTTTATCTCACCAGACTCGGCAATGTCTACTAAATCTTCGACCCTTAACAGGGATCTACCTATGCTGAAAGTGCTTTTGAATAATGGTATCACTCCTGTATATTACAAAAGTTCCATAGGTTTGTCAAAGGAAAAAGCAGGGCATCCATCATATTTAACCTTTTCAATCTTTAAATCTTTAGTTTCTTTACTTTTAAGATCTTCTTTAAGGTCTGCTGATGCTATCCTTACGCCGCTTGTATCGACTAAAGTGTAAAATTCTCTTGGGAACTTGAAGGGACAATGCCACATCGGTGTGCCGTCTTTTTTAAGTTGTCCAGCGTAATCCGCTCTACCACAAACCACTCTACCCGCAAATCCATCGTCTTTTCCCAAGTAACCCTTATTGTAAGCTAAATTTTTAGAAGCTAACACTTCATTAAAATTATTAATAATTTGTTGGACCTCTGTTAAGAAATACTCAAAACCCTCTAATTCGTCATCGTCTAAAGGGTTCATTGTGCAATTTCCCTCATTGTTGCAATCGAACTTTAAAAATAAAAACTCCATCTGACGCTTTAAAAAATCTGGATATAGATGTTTTACTGCCAAACAATACATTAGGTTTTGCATATTGTCTGTATAATCTTTTCCTGAAAAAATTTGTTTAGATGTTTTAAAGTCTCTAATAACTGCTTGCTTTTTTCTTTTGAAAAGAAACAACTTATCAATAAAACCTAATATTCTGTAATTTTTGCTTCCTTCTAACACAGAAATATCAAAATCTTTTTCGCTTATTGACTCTGTAGGTTTGCTATCTTTATCTCCAAAGAAGTCAAAGTTTAGACCCTCTACAGTCATCTGGTTGATAAGATCCATGTTCTCAAAATCATCTATACCGTGCTTCTTTGCATAAGACTCTATCATCCTTTTTACAGGTAGAGAAGCATAAGCATTTTGCGTTTTTACAATCCTAGTATAGTGCTTTCTATGTTTTGGGTTGCCAAGATTTTCAAACACAGCATGGCAGATTGTCCCGCGCAGACTTCCTTCATTTGACTTGTCTGGCAATTTTAAGTGATACTTGCACCAATACTGCCAAGAACACATCTGGAGTGTCTTTATGCGAGATGCTGAGAGAGGCTTGTTATCAGAATTCGTCATAATGAAATGAATTTTTCTTTACAAGCTTTGAATAAGAAGAAGAAAAACTTTTGTTTACACCTCTGTCATTCATGCCCTTTGCTATAGAAATAACTTTAGACATTGACTCTTGATGTTGAACATTATAGCAGTCTAGGCTGTATTTTTCTATTTGATTTTTACTCATCTCTCCGAAATCATTTTCTTCGGGAGGGATAAAGTAAACTTTGTCAAAATCAATTGTCTCAACCAATTTAAAAATAGATTTAATTGCACCTTCAAAGCCTCTATTTATAGACGAAGTGTGATCATTATTAAATGATATAAAAACTTTTTTTACAGGAAGTAGGGAAAGCCTTGCTATAAATTTAGGTGAAATATTTAAGCCAAAAGAAACAAGAACATTTTTTATACCGTTATCGTAAAGAGATAAACAGTCCCCCACAGATTCGACAATATGAACAGCCTCCTTTTCTGTTATTGCTTCTTGAACCTTGTCTACATTGTAGTATGGGAAAAACCAACCAGAAGATTTCCCCATGTGAAGCCATTTAGGTCTATCGTCATTGGTAACTTTTCTACCAGAAAACCCATGTATTCTTCCGTCTTTCCTGAATACAGGAAATATTATTCTCTGATACATTTTGCCAGACATTGCTAGGCCACATTTAAAATCTTGAAGGGTATCTTTGCTAATCCCTTTTTCTAGATAAAAATCGTGATGAGGAAGAAGGCGAGTTAATACCTTTTGAGAAAATGTTTTTTCTTCTTTCAATAGATGTTTTTGCTTGATTCTTGCTCCTATATTTACACCATTATCCTTTAAATAGTGCTTTACAGCATTTGTATCTTTGGTATTTAAGGTTTTTTGGAGAAGAGCTTCAAAGGGCATAAACTGAGAGTCCTCTACATAATCTTTCCAGACCCCAGTATCTTTATAGATCTGAAGAGCAGTTGAATTATCTCCAGATCTGTATACTGCATTAGTCCTCCAGTATGATCCATGATCCTTGAGGCGATACCCAAGGTTTTCTAACACATCTTTATAATTCATTCTAAAACTTAGTCTTGAAACGGGTTATTAAGATAAGTAATCGCCCTTTTTAATACAAATGGATCATCATCAAATTTTCCAAGAGCATTGTTACAGTCATTGCATATCCACCCTCTAAATTCCGCTGTTTCATGATCATGATCTAGCACGGGGTTTTCACACTCTTTACGACATATTGGGCAAATTATCCATTTAGGTCTTTTATATTTTTTATGGAGTTGCGAAGATTGGCTTTTTAGTATATTATAACATTGTTTGCAACAGTGTTTACGGTATTCTTTTTTATTCCCATTTTTATCTACCGTTGTTAGATGGATTGGAAAAAAATCAATAGGGAGCCTTCTTTTGCACATTTTTTTGCAAACTCTAAACTCCTCTCCCTCTGGTAAACCGAAATCATCCCAGAACTCTGTTTGTTCTCCTCTCAAGCCCTTAAATTCACTGGTATTTCCTCTGAGTCATTTGTATTAACCTCGACCCCTCCTCCATTAAAAACATTTACAATGTCTTGCAAGTCTCCACACTCAGTAATCCGAAAGTTTTCTATGTTTAAATTAATAAAGTTCTGTTTTTTAGTTCCATCTGGCATCTCTACTGGATGAATAGCTCTGAGAGCATCTCTACCAAGATGTCTGCATTTTAAATTAATTAATTTATGAGTGCCAAAGTTAACTCCTTCCTCATGAATTTCATCAGCAACTTTTCTGCGAAGCAAGAACAAATGAGAGCAGAACTGAGTGATTCCATCAGATAAAGAAACAACGCTTTCATCATCAACTATTCCCGCAGCCCCTCTATTGCTTGTAATTCCCAGCCTGTTAGACTGCACAGAAGTGAGCATAGAAACACAAGGTTTGCCGTCAAAACACAAATCTCTTTGAATTGTTTGCTTAAACTTATGCACCATATAGGATACTTGTTGCCAGCCATCAACCTTGCCAATACTACCAAAGTCACTCTTAATATAATCAAAACTAAAAATAAGTGGATTGCCTCTACCAATTTTAGAAAAATAAAATCTTTTAAGCAGAGAACACATTTCATCTGGAGATAATCCAGCGACATTCTCATAGTAAAATTCCATGTCTTTGATTTTACCCCAAGCTGATCTAACTTTAGCTACAACCTGATCTACTGTTAAATTTTTATATCCTGTAGTTCTCCATTTCCCTGTCTGTAAAAGCCACACAGGAATACCCGTCATTGCAGAACACTGTCTGAAGATAAGTTCTTCTTCACTCATTTCTCCATTATCAAAGTGAAGAACAGCGACTTTATGTTCAGCAGAAACTCTTGTAGTATAATCCATACAAAAATTTGTTTTACCTACTCCAGATCTAGCGACAATAACAGAGATATTTCCTGCAAGTAGTAGCGATCCATACATCTCATTGATTCGTGGATGTGGGCCAAGCATACCAAAATCCTCCACAGGATTATCTCCCCGATCCTCAACAAGATCTTCCATCATGTCGAACAAGTTGACGGGACCAGATTCTGTCATCTCGAAATCTTTTATGTTCTTATTATAGAGTTGATCAGACTGTTCAATAAGTTCTCCATACTTGAGATTAGGATCTGCATTCTTTACAAAAGAAGCAACCTTCTTGCAGCTTGTGTATATTTCTCTACGAGCGCTATACTTTTTAAGCTCCTTTACAGAACTTAAAAAAATGTTTTCTGTAATCTTATAGAATGCTAAAGAAAAAACATACTCTGCAACATCTACACTGTCAGGAAAAGTAACTTTTAATTGTTGTATCCTCTGAACTAGAATTGTCTCATCAATGCTTTCAGCGTTATCAAGTGCATTTTTTAATAATTTAAATATTGATACATTTACTTTTGAATCCTCTGAGTAAAAATCACCATCATTAACAAAACTAGAAATCTCTTCCCACTTATGCTGATGCTGAATAATACCGCTTAAGACTTTTTTTTCTAAATCAAAGGAATAAATCATATATTTATATCGTCATCTTTCTTTGCCATTGCCATCTCTATTAATTTACCAAGTGCCATGTCAACTGTAGGGTTCTCTGTTTTACTTGTCATACTAGGACAACCTTCTTTATTAACATAAAGTAATATAAATCCTCTGTTGCCTCCAGTAACAGACCCCGTAGAGTCGTAAACTTTATCTAACAATGATTGTGGGATTCCTCCACTACTTTCTTCTTCTTCCAATTTCATTTTAAAAGTTTAATTAAGTTTGCAGGGTATTTTTTTGAATCCATTATATCAGACTCTAATACTCTAATAATTTTGATTTGATTAATATCGCAAAAATATTCTTTCTTCTCATCTCTCTGCAATTGATGTAAAAATTTCTGGCGAGAGTCAGAGTGGAAAAACCGATTAAACTTGTAGTGTTGATTGCCGTCAACTTCAATCGCTATCTTTTTAGTAGCATTATAAAGATCTAGTGTCATCCTAGTGCCAGCGACAGGAAACTCTTCAAAAACCACATCTGCAAACCAATACGGCTTAACTTGATCTTTTACGTCTTTTTGTATCCCGCTTCTACAGTCAGAATCCCAGTCAATAAGATATTTGCTGACATTTTTTATTTTTTTCTCTCGACCATTTGAACATAAAAATTTCATTGTTTAAGAATATTATCTTTGACAAAATCTACTAATAGAGAGGTAATTTTTTCATCTGACTCTAGAAATTCATAAACTGATTTAATTCCTTGGTAAGAATCCTTTGTTTCAATTTTATTTTCTTTAAGATAATTTTTTATTTTATCATCCAGTTTAATCCAAGCACCTGATTTCTCTAGATAGCCCCACATCAAAAGCATATCAACAACCTCCCTCTCAAGCCAAATAGATCTTCCATTTTTACGACCATGTTTAATTGGGTAGGTAACAATTTGACCTGTCGCCTCATTTGTTGATTTTAAAATTAACACTTTGGCGTTGTGTCCATAAATTTTATTATCGGGGGTAATTTGTTCTGTTGGCTTTTCTAGAATTTTGTCACTCTTATTTTGCTTTTTGAATTCTAGAATCCAATCTGGGTAATGTAAAATAGCATTGCCTCCACTGCTGTTTGTCTGGTTATTTGGGTCTTGCTTCGCATACATACTTGTAGTGATAGTTGATCTCACCTGAGAAATCATGATGCACATGTGTCCAAACTTACTCATGCCTAAACTGACTCTTTTTAAGAAATCAGATGTCATTAAAGCTCCTCCCGCTACTTTTCTAGCGTCAGAAGATCCTTTTTCTAAATCTTCTTTTGTAATCAACCCATCCATGCTGTCGATAACAATACAAAACTTTTCCTTATCTGGATTATTTTTAAGCAAGCCTCTTAAAAAATCAATCATCGTATCCATTATGTGACATTCAAGAACCAAACAAGTCCCTGTATCCCAATCTTCTGCACTCTGCACGAATTTAATTCCCGCTCTATCTTTAACGTCTTGACTTAATCTACCTTCTGCCATCACAAAAAGACCTTTAGAATTTTCTACCGTCTTAAGCATATTGTGCATTACATGCAGGGCTTCATTTGTTTTGCCCCCTTCGTTTGCTCCGATAAACCTATGTAATCCAGACCCAAATCCTCCACTCAGAACATGATCGAGAATCATTGATCCACTTGACACTAGATATGGTTCCGCACCTTCCTCTAGGTTGTAGTGGTAGTCCTTATTAGATTTAAGGAATGCTTCTGTATAATCTTTTGATCCGCTGCTTTTTTTCTTCATTTTAGTCATTTAAAAAATCTCTTAATGTTTTACTCTTTTTTCTAATGATATCTTCTCCTGATTTAACACCAGTGTCAACAAATTTATCTTTCTCAGGAGGTTTGTAGTAAAACTCCTTGTTCTTTTTTTGTAAATACTTTTTCCCATCTTTTGTTAAAAAGTATTTAATTGTATTTTTAAATACAAATGGAGGTTTTACCTTCGATAAAAAATCAACATCATTTTCAAACTGCTCAAAAACCTTTGTTGCTGTATGCATCTCCATTCTCCAATCGGTAGCCTTTGATCCAGCAAGCATTCTTTTAACAAACTCTCTCCGTTCTCTAAAAAACGGTTTAGCCTGTTTTTTCTTTGCTGGAAGAAATTTATGACCGCATTCACAAGTGCTGACTCTAGCACCTAGAAGGCGATTACATGATGGGCAAGACTTTTTACCTCTTGGCATAAAGTCAATATAACCAGATCTCGAATTAAGTCAAGAGGTCCATGTCATATTTTACCATTTTGCGAACAAGATTAATAAAATTTGTTTTTGGCTCCCAACCAAGTTCTCTTCGCGCCCTATCTGAATCCCCCAAAAGTAAATCTACTTCTGCGGGTCGATAAAATTGAGGATCTGTTTCCATCAATAAGTCTTCGCCGTGATAATATTTTGTATCTTCCTCAATCCCCTCCCATCGACATATAGATCTATGAAACCCCGCAAAGTGAAATGCTTCCTCAACAAACTCTTTGATTGTGTGAGTTTCATCTGACGATAAGACATAATCATCGGGTTTTTTCCTCCAAACATGCGTCCAATGTTCCTCTTGATTTAGCATCCTCCAAATTCCATCTACAAAATCTTCTGAATCACTCCAGTCTCTTCTAGAGTTTACATTTCCCAATTTCAAAGGAATTGGTTTTTTATCGCGAGTATACTCATGGGCAATACGAGCCGCATTTTTTGTAATTTTTCTAGTTACAAACTCCTCTCCTCTCCTTGTCCCCTCATGATTAAATAACCATCCTTGAACAGCATATAGATCATAAGAGTCTCTATATACTTTCACCAAATGTCTAGCAGCACACTTTGAAGCTCCATACGGGCTTCTCGGCCTTAATGGATGTTCTTCGGATTGTGGTTCTGTAACCACATCACCAAATTCTTCAGAACTTCCTGCGTTGTAATATCTACAATGTGGC
>JGI24003J15210_10000162_pt1 | contig 27701 bp, 37 predicted proteins | sample LinPmetageLP28_FD_15210 | JGI IMG/M metagenome (IMG submission 15210)
AAAGGTGGTTATGCTGATTACTCAACATCAAAATGGTCAAGAAGAGAACGTGCATTAGATGAGGCAGAGAGAGCCGCAATCGAAACACATGGGTTACACAACCTAGGTGACTTCAGACCAAAAGAACCAACCGAAGCAGAAGTAAAAATAATCAAAGAATTATTTGAAAAATCTGTGGAAGGTGAGGCTTATGATCTTGAGCAATACGGACAGTACTTCAGACCCGCAGGAATGGCTTACCAAGCTAAACCTCAGGTCTCCATGCCAGCGGCATCGGCTCCAGTGGCGGCACCAGTAACAGAAGCGGCACCAGTAAGTGCGCCAGTAACTGCAACTGCACCCGTAACTGAATCTGCACCACAACCAACAGCGGCGGCTACGGCGGCTCCTGCAGGTGACAGTGCCAAGAGGGCAGAAGACATCCTGAAGCTAATCAGATCAAGACAAGCAAAATAATCTGACATTTTACCAAGGCCCTGATATTGACGTTAGGGCCTAGGTATGCTAATATAGGATATACAAAGGATAAAATTATGACAAAAGTATTTGACGCAACAAAGTTTAGAAAGAGTATTACAAAATCTATCCAAGGATTAGGAATAGGATTCAGCGATCCCACAGATTGGATCAGCACAGGAAATTACGCATTGAACTATTTGATGACTGGGGATTTCAACAAAGGAATTCCATTAGGTAAGGTGACTGTACTTGCAGGAGAATCAGGAGCAGGTAAGAGTTACATAGCATCTGGAAACATAATAAAGAATGCACAGGATCAAGGTATATTTGTTATACTAATCGACACAGAGAATGCACTGGATGAAAAATGGTTACAAGCATTGAAAGTGGACACATCAGAAGATAAACTTCTAAAATTAAGTATATCAATGATTGATGATGTAGCGAAAACTATTTCAGAATTCATGAAGGGCTACAAAGAAGCACACGCAGATGACAAAGAAGGTGCACCCAAAGTGCTATTCGTCATAGACAGTTTAGGTATGATGCTTACGCCAACTGACGTTAATCAGTTCGAAGCAGGTGACATGAAAGGTGACTTAGGTAGAAAACCCAAGGCGTTGACAGCACTTGTGAGAAACTGTGTCAACATGTTTGGTTCGTGGAATGTAGGACTTATAGCAACCAATCACACTTACGCATCACAGGACATGTTTGACCCGGATGATAAGATATCAGGTGGACAAGGATTTATCTATGCAAGTTCAATTGTTATTGCAATGAAGAAACTTAAATTAAAAGAAGATCTGGATGGTAACAAAGTTACAGATGTAAGAGGTATAAGAGCCGCTTGTAAAGTTATGAAAACAAGATACTCTAAACCTTTTGAATCAGTACAGGTCAAGATCCCATACGAAACAGGAATGAACCCATACAGTGGACTGGTTGATCTATTTGAGAAAAAAGGTGTATTAGTACAGACTGGAAACAGGCTGAAATACATTGATAAAGCAGGTAAAGAACATATCGACTTCAGGAAACAATGGATAGGTGATAAATTAGATATGCTAATGGCAGACTTCAAAGAAGACACAGACTTTGCTGATAAAGAAGTTGTGGAAGTACCTGTTGAAGCCGAAGTAAAGCCTAAAGCAAAAACTAAAAAAACAGAAACAATTAAAGAAGAGAAATAGATGATAGATTTTGATCACGCCGATATTGAACGAGTATGGAACTCCATTATACATTACGTTCCTGAACGACAGAGATTAGACTTTGCCATTGACTTCATTAAAAGTCTAGAGGACATAGGTGTGGAGCATGACGTACTCAAAGGATCTGCAGAGCTTGATCCAAAACTAGAGGAAGCTGTTAATACTGTGTTCGAAGAGGAAGAATCCGATGACATGGGCTACGGCGATACTGATGAATGATAAATTGGTACAACGAAGTAAGCAGAAACCTAGATAAAATTCCAGATTGTGTTGCGTACTTTGACAACGAGTTACTCGAAGCAAGGAAGCAGTGTAAGATATACGGCAATCTCGAACGAGCCAGTGCCTCATTGCCAGGCATAGTAGAAGAAAGATTTAGTCAACTGCAACAACTAGAAGCAATCCTAGAATATTTAAACATAGAATTACGTAGATTAAGGTCAAAGACTTTTAGAAAATATCTAGAAAATTATAACAGAGCACTATCAAGCAGGGACGCAGAGAAGTATGTGGATGGCGAAGATGATGTCGTAGACATGGATAAAATAATCAACGACTTTGCATTGATAAGGAATCAATGGTTAGGCATCACCAAAGGTTTAGACCAAAAACAATGGCAGATAACAAACATTGTTAAACTGAGAGTAGCAGGAATGGAAGATGCCGATATCTCATAATAGTTATAATAGAATAATTCTCACAGATGTTGACGGAGTACTGTTGGAATGGGAACATCATTTCACCAAGTGGTTGCAACTACGATCATATTTTGATAAAAAAGGTGTTAGGAAATACCCGTATAAATTAGTCGACGATTCACATAAAAATTTAAGCTCAAGTTATGAAATGTCAAAAAGATTTGGCGTAGATAGAGATGTAATTAGACAAGAGATTAGGGAGTTCAATAGGAGTGCTTGGATGGGGACACAAAGGCCTATGCTGGAATCTCAAACATGGGTAAAACTTTTAGCGGCAGAGGGTTGGACATTTGTACCAATAACATCTCAGACTTCAGACGTGCCTGCACAAGAACTACGTAAGAAAAGATTGGGAGAACTATTTGGAGATCACATCTTCACAAATTACCACATACTAGGCACAGGAGCAGACAAAGACGGTGCATTAGCCGACTTCCATGATACCGGACTGTATTGGGTCGAGGACAAGCCAAAGAACGCACTAGCAGGGCTCTCATACGGTTTAAAGCCTATATTAATTGACCATCCATACAATCGAGACTTTGAACACCCCGACATTATACGTGTAAGTAATTGGAAACAAATACATCAAATTTTGTCAGGTAGAAAATGAAAATATACGTAGGACACGACAGCAGAGAAGACATAGCATACCAAGTGTGTGAACACAGCATAAAGAGAAGAGATCCATCTGCAGAAGTAGTACCATTAAAGCAGAAACAGATGCGTGATCAAGGACTTTACACACGTCCTGTTGACAAACTTGCTTCAACAGAATTTACATTCACAAGATTTTTCGTACCATACATGAATGACTTCAAGGGCTGGGCAGTATTCTGCGATTGCGATTTTCTTTGGAAAATTCCAAGCCACGAACTGATAAAATACTGCGACCCATCAAAAGCAGTAGTTGTTGTACAGCATGATTACACACCAAAAGAGACAACGAAGATGGACGGACAGGTACAAACATCATATCCAAGGAAAAATTGGTCTAGTATGGTTTTGTGGAATTGTGAACATCCTAAAAATAAGATACTTACACCGGAACTGCTTAATGAGGAATCACCAAAGTTCCTACATAGATTTAGTTGGTTAGAGGATAACGAAATTGGAGAACTGCCTCTGGAATACAATTGGCTAGTGGAATGGTACAAAGAGCCTAGGGACGGCACACCTAAGATACTGCACTACACAGAAGGCGGACCATGGTTTGATGGTTATAGAGATTGCGAGTATGCAGACGATTGGAAGAAAGAGTTAATTAATCTCTTCAGTGCCTAATGATAGCAATATGTGTGTCTGGGATCATAAGTGAAAACTACAAAACCGTAGTAGATAGAATTAGATCCATTTTTCCATACCCAATATTTTTCTCAACGTGGAATGGTCGGCCATTACCAGAGGTAGAGAACCTACACACATTTGATGAACCAACTTTTGAATATCATCCCATGCTGGATGTGGAGGAACCACCGTGTGCAATATTTGGTCACTTGGTAAAAAAGTCTGGCAAGATTAGACGCCTAGGTAGAGAAAAACAAACACTTACAAGTGCCACACAGATACTAGGACACTGTGCCTTGGTCAATGCTATACCCGAGACATACACTACAATTATAAGGCTGAGGTATGACACTATAGTTTCGTCAGAAGTGGACTTCACCAAATATATAAAGATGGCAGAGAATGGCACAGTGATAGGATTTGGAAACTTCAACAGCGAGAAACAAAGTTGGGAACTTGCTGAACCTTCGTCGAAGCTCAAAGAATATACACACAAAAGCACCCCAAGATCTCACTACAACATATGGGACAACATGATTATCCACCCTAGGGAGAAATGTGCTAATGCTTTCAAACTGTTTGAACAAAAGAAATTGATTGGCATGGAGTGGGGTTGGTATCAAGTTCTTTGTGATCAATGGGATAGCACAGACTATATAAATGTAAACGGCGGCGTGATACTTGAGAAACTATGCACGACACCTATTGAACAAATATGAATTGGGAAAAATTAAAAAAGAATCATTACTACACAGAGCCAGTAGAACACATCCACACTGCACAAGTTTTTGATACACAAGAGTATGACAAACTTTATGAGAACCAAAAAGACCTTAATCATAAGGTATGGAATAAATTTAAAAATCAATATAAAGTAGATTTCAAATTCAATGAACAGCTTACAGACTTAGATCTCGATCCTGATGTGATTGCAATCTGGGCTTTCAGAGACAGGAGTCACAGATGGACGGCTCCACACATAAATGTTGGTGGTAAAAAAATTGCGTATACAGGCAACGCTTTTATAGTAACAAAATGCAAAGACATCAGAATAGAAGATGTTAAAAGGAAACACTTATGGACACCGTTTGTGCAGATCACCATGTCCGACGATCAATATAACTCGATTGTAAGTAGATTTAATGGCAAATAATAATAGACCAACAGACCACGAAAGAAGAATTCAAACATGGAATCTTGCTAAAAAATATATCAAAGGTTACGGCACGGCATTAGATTGCGGTGCACACATAGGGGAATACACAGAAATATTTGCAAAGGAATTCACTAAAGTAATTGCAGTTGAGCCTAATCCAACATTTCAGACTAAATGGTATGATAATTGTGGCCAGTTAGAAAATGTCGAATTGATAACAAAAGCCTTGGGACATTGTGAGGGTAAGATGTTTCGAGACAATCCATTAGCACAAGTCTTACAAGTGAACCAAAAGGGAGACATGCCGATGGTAACATTAGATAGTCTCGACATTGATAATTTAAGTTTCATTAAAATAGATGTAGATGGCTCCGAAGCAAGACTGCTCGAAGGAGCAATACAAACTATTAAAAAATCTAATCCAGTTATACAGATAGAAATTAAAGACAAGAAAAGACCGGAAGTAAAAAAGAAAGTGCTACAATTACTGTCCGAATTAAAGTATGTTCCAAAAGAAAGACGAGGATCTGATTGGATATACGTAAATATTTAGATGATAGGACAAAATTTTGTAGACAAATGTTTAGACTCCACTGTTGAACACAGTCCATGGCCCCACCAAATTATAGAGGATACGTTACCAAAAGATACCTTTCAAAAGCTGAAACAACAATGCGAACAGAGATTTTCAGACAAGACCGATAAACTTATTCACATTCATCCAACCGAGTTTAAAGATTATGGTATTGATTTTTATGATGAAACATTAGATATTTGTGATAAGTTGTATAAAAATTCTAAAACACTACACGAAGCATATCCAAGCTACAGGACTTATCCGGTATTAGGTATTAATGTTCATATCAGTGTAACACCTCCTTTGCCTTATAAATTCTACATACACCAGGAAGGTATAGAAAAAACCTGGAGTTCAGTTACTTACATTACCCCAGAAGTAAATGTTGGAACAAAAATGTATGCCAAACAAAACGAATCTAGTTTTGTTAAAGAGGCAAAGTGGAAGCCCAATTCTACTTTTATTTTTTGTGGTCAGCAAAATAAAACATGGCACAGCTACGAAAGTGATCAGATATCAAACAGGATTACTTTTAATATTTTTGTAATGAAATATAGAGATAAGAAATGTTTCTACAAAGGCTGATCGAAAATTCCTTTTGCTATCTTTAACATGTCATAATCTGGTTTGAATTTTTGCGATCCCATGGCGTGACCGAAGTAAGCGTTTATACCATTCTTTTTATTGTATTTCCAATCCATCTTTTCTATCTCTACACCAGACTCTAGCATAGCATATATGAGTTGCTCGTTGTCATCTCCCTGTAAGACTTTGTAGTCTAAATGTGTTTTCATCTTGTCTACTGCTGTTTTGTTAAGCATAAAAACTCCGGCATTAAATCTATTATCTTGTAAAACTTTTGCTGTAAATTTTTCTAGACATGTGTCTTTTGCACGTTTGGTATGATAAGGTAGTGTGTTTTTCTTTGCTATTCTATCCTGCACTGGTTTGAATTTACTAGCAGATGGGTATTCTTTGAATACATCTGGTGCGGTAGGCCATACGATAACGTCAGTGTCAAGATAAAGAATGTGATCATATTCCTGCCACCACTCGTCATTGAAAAATAGGTCAAATCTCTCAAACGTAGGGTGTATCCAATTTATTTTTGGTTGTGTAATCAATTTATACTCTGCACCTATCCTGTTGGCATATTGCTTTACTGAAATTGTGCTATACTTGTAAAGTTCCTCGTTAACTCCAATTTGGTTGTAGGTAGGGTCTTCGTACTTGTCAACAGATACGAAAAATTGGACAATTAAATTTCTAGTCATTTGAAAAAATATAGTTAAATTCTTCTTCGTTACGTTTGTGTTGTGATTGCAAGGTCAATCCTAAGTCCTTGATTTTTTGTACGAATTCTATATGTTTGTTATCTATTTCTATTAGTACACTTTTGCATTTTTGTATTGTTGCGTATGAACCTTTGATTACTCTATCTTCAAATCCGTCAACATCAATTTTAATGTGAGTTGGCTGTGGTAAAATACCTTTGCCTACCAGATAGTCTAAATGCATCTCAGTACATCCATGGTAGTAGTTACCACGCTGTCCAACTTTGTTGTCTGCAACACCCTCGTGCATATTTTTTACATTGATAGTACTCAGTGATATTTGGTTGCTCAATGCAACGCAGTAGGCCTGACACTTGTCGAGCTTATTCAAATTAATGCTGTCTAGTAAATTTTTGTAACTTGCAGAATGAGGCTCGAAAGAATACACAGTGTTCTCACGCATCACAGCACTATACAAAGTGTAGATACCAATATTAGCACCAACATCAAAAAACACACTGTCTTTTGTAAAGGAATTAATCCATTTAATTGTTTCTGGTTCTTTAGACATTATTCTGTCCATTCTATTTTTAATATATGTTTTTTGTCCTTTGACATTGGCAAATTTTATTGTTTTATCTTTAATCGGGAAATTAAAACTATCCGTGTCATAACTTTTTAATTTTGGCATTATAATATTCCTTTGTCCATTAAAACTTCAACAGCGGTTCCGTTTGCAAATTCTTCTGGTGTAAACTGTTGATAGGCCAGACTGTACAACCACGGCTCCGGGCCACCGTAATATGGATTCTCTATGTCTGCCAATTCAACATTGCCAACGTCTACAGCAAAACTTTTATTATCACAGAAAACCGGTATGCCTTCGCACATAGCTTCTATCGCCGATATAGAACAACTTGTTACAATGCACCATGCCTCTTTTAGGTCTTCCGATAACGGAACTGTTGCTTCGCTTGGCCCTGACGTACCCCTACCTCTGGGCTTGTGTCGAACTCTGATAGGCCTGTCGGTGTATCTTTTGATCTGTTCTATTATTTCTTTAGTCCAGTTTGGTTTGTCTAGATAGTCGTGTATGCCTGCGGAACTAGGACAAACTAATATGTACTTGCCGGCAAAGTTCGGTGCCTTAATTTTTATTCCAAACTTTTCAAATCTGTCTGCTTTACAATTTTTCAAGTAAGGAACATGTATAGCATTCTTGCACACACGCCAGTAATGATTGTCCGGCTTCAGATTATTATTGTCAAATCTACCAAAGTATGGTGTATCAGTAAACCAATAGTTGTGATTACGTGCTTCTAACTTCCTGACCATCCCCCTGTTGTTGCCAACGAATCCCCAAAACATACTGTTGCTTACTGGATCTGTTTCTACAGCATTATCTAACTTGGTTATCTGGTCTGGCCACGACTTTTCAACGCCGTTGAACACTTCCCATGCCTTGCTGTTTTTATTATTAAATGGTGCGTAAATTGTTAACATCTATGAATTCTTTTAGTTGTTCCGCCCATTGTACATGCCCTTCTGTTGACGGGTGTGGGTCTGCTGGGCTGACGATTAAATTTTTATCTGTAATATATTCTAAATGACTAACAGTAGGATTGAAAAATCTTTCCATGTTGATAGCATTCTTTATTGTTTTAAAATCTTGTAATTCTCCGTCAAAAGAATTAGGTAGTGCGTTGTACATCACGTACGGTATTCCTTTTCTTTCAAAATAATTTTGAAGATCAAATACGTTATCTAAGAAAGCCATAGTGGCATTGTTCTCTATATCCCATCCTGTATTACTTTTTATAAAACTAACATTGTCTAGTGTCTTCCATGTCCTCCATGTAAGATCTGTTCCGGGCATTCTACCTTTTTTCCACCCATCGTTTGTAATATAATCATTTCGATAAGCACTGGACCATCCTATCACAGCAAATGTGTCTTCTGTACCAAAATGCTCAAAATAAGTCTTAGTAGAGAAACTAATTCTTGTGTTTCCCCTGCCTCCCATAGCAATATTTTCAATATCCATGCCGTAAAGATCGGCAAGATGTCTGGTTACAAATGTGTTTACACCATCCTTGGGACGAAGTGTAAGGAAACTACAACCATTTGAAAATATTTTTGACATAGAGTAATATACTACAGTATAATTATTGTAAATGCAAACAGTTCAAAATATTAATGATATAAAGTATTTTACAGATCAATTCGAGATAATTGATACAAGTTACCAGTTCACTATCAACTGGGATCTATACAATATTAAGAATCAATTTACAAGTTTACCAACATTCGTTTCTGACTTCTCCAACTGTAGTGTAAATTCTTTGCCTGTACTTGTGACAGAAGATAGAAAAATTATCACTAATCATGTGTGGTCATTGATATCAAAGTACCGGGACAAACCACACAAGGTGCATAATATATTCACAGAATGGGGTGATAACGTAGATATCAACATGCCTCCGGTTACACAACAATTTAATAGTGCATGGAAATACGTTTGGTTACCTGTTGACGAATACAGTGCTGAGAATCCTTGGCACATATGGATAGACATTGTCTCAAAATTTAGATTAATTGAAAAGCGTTGGAGTACAAACTTTGAGAAATACGTTTTCATTCTATCAAATCCAAGCAAATATTTTGACAGGATATGCGAAGTTTTTTTCCCAGATTTAAAATATATTGTGATACCAAAAAACGAGACATGGAGATTTAGTCATTTGATTGTGCCATCTTTGAGCAATCATCAAGATGGAATTCTGACTCCGCACATGCCACCATGGATCAGACACCTAAGCAACACTGTTAAGAAGAAGGAAACAAAAGCTAATCGAAAAATAATTATTACCAGAGAAAATGCACAGAACAGGAATATACAAAACAAAGAACAAATGTTAATGGCGCTCAAAGGTTGGGAGACTGTGGACTTAGATAAATTATCAATCAAAGACCAAGTGCAGACATTCGCTGAAGCAACACATATTGTGTCTCCTCACGGTGCTGGACTTACAAACCTGTTGTGGTGCGAGGAAGGCACTAAAGTTTTTGAACTTACTCACGAAGCGTTCTTTGGAAAAAAAGTATATCCAGTTTTGTCGAGACACCTAGGATTGAAACACACTGTTATTTTGTGCGATACTGTGCCCATCAAAGGCAAAAAACCGAGAAATAAAAAAGGGAAGGATATGGTGGATCTTAAATTAGATGTGCCTAAACTTATAAAGTTACTCGATTAATTCCGACATGTCGGCTTGTACTTCAGGATACATTTTTTTCAACTTACCCCATATCTTAACATCTTTCTTGTGCTTTTTTCCTCCTGCACAATGTAGGAAGTAGACGTTATCGTAATCGTACCGTTCACCATTATTTTTATGATTAAACTTTCTGTCCATGTCTAACAGCGGTACTTCACTATCTACAATGCACGAATTCAAAAACATTCCATCGTCGATCCTGTTATCTGTTACGTCTTTATACTTCTCAACCCAAGGTAACATGAATTGAGTGCTTGTCTTGTTTAAAAGTATAACACCGGGCTGTACGAACCTTTTACTAATTTGCTCGCCTGTGTAGTTGTCAGCAAGTGGATTGACTCTCTGATTAACTTTGGCGCCAACTGATCCTGCATTTCTAAACTTAGGATAGTATGCAGTCTTTAATTTATTTTCAATTTGAGGATACTCCTCAAATATATCCGGAGCATGTGGTAAAGCAATAACATCACTGTCCACGTACATAATTTGATCATACTTGTCCCACCAACTCCTGTCTGTCCATAAATCAAATCTTTCCCAGGTAGGATGCTTAAATCCTAATTTTGGTTCGGTAATTCTAAGATAATCTAAATTATATTTTTCACAGTATAGTTTGAAACTGTGCCTACTGTATTCCTCCATAGGACTAGGCTTCAAATTATTAAACTCCGGTTGCGAATATTTTCTAATATCTATATAATATTGAATAACCAAGTTTCTCATTAATAACTATTTACGATTATGTTTTATTGTATACGCACAGAAAGAGCCAACACTGAAAAATATATTGAATCCATCGCTAGAGGATCTGCAGGCAAGATCGTAAATTACCAAGACGCCATGAAGGAAGACAGTAAGAAGGTTGCGTTCATGGGAGTTTTGCGAGGCACCAACATTGTTTATAACTGGGCAAAAGAAAATAAAAAAGATTTTTATTATATAGATCGTCCTTATTGGGGAGAAAGTAGAGGCACACCTTACTGGATGAGATGTGTGAAGAACGAGCACGTCAAAACAAAGCACGAACAAAGGCCAGACGATAGATACAAAAAATATTACAAGGGAGACACGATTGTGCCTTATCACAAAAATGGAAAATACATATTGGTTGTTCCGCCTAGCCACAGCATGGCATTACACTTCTCATCGCCAAACTGGTTAGCAGAAACAATGGCAGTACTAAAAGAGAGCACCGACCGAGAAATTATAGTGAGAGAAAAACCTTATAACCCCAAAAGCTACCTCGATGATCAAGGCAGAATGTTACCGGGACCAAGTGAAAACAAGCAACCAGAGAAACCATTCGAATGGAATAATGTACATGCTGTGGTTACATTTAACAGTTCAATCACAATCAAAGCATTGCACAACGGAGTCCCATGCTTTAGTAATTTTGAAAATCCATGTGGACAGATCTGCGAAGACGATTTTAGTAAAATAGAAACACCAAGATATGAAGATAGAGAACCCATATTCAACAGCCTAGCATATGGTCAGTTCACTCAGGATGAGTTCAGAAACGGTTGGGCATTAAGTATACTAGATGGACGTTGAAATATTCAGAAGAACAGTAAAGGATCGTAGGCGTGGAGCAAGTTACGAACTATTACAACACATGGCGGAAGGCATACGTGCCTGTGGCGACAACCCCATAATAGTAAATGAGACTAAGAGCGGAGACTGGACAGATAACGAAATGGAACCCACAGCAAAAATAGGTTGTATGTTTGGGTATGGTGGATCTAATCAAATGCATCACACCAAAGGACGTAGAAGAGATCTAGTGGAGCGTGCCAAGAAAAAAGGAATCCATATCATCACATTTGATGGTGGAATACTATCAAGTTTTGGTAATACAATTACACACTCTAAACATCACTGGCGTGTAAGTTTATACTCTCCTATGAACAACGGGAATTTTTTAAGTGATAATTCTCCTCCCGATAGATGGGAGATGATGAAAAAAACATGGAACGTGAAATACGAACCATGGAGAAAATCAAATCAAAATGATCCTATACTTTTTGTCCTGCAACCAAAAGACAACTGGAGTATGAATGAACTAGATCCTATAGAATGGTTCAACAGTGTGTATGAGAAAATACGACCCATCACAGACAGACCGTTCTTAATTCGTCCACATCCTAATCACATGGCACACATCGAAGAACGCATAAACGAGTTTCCGGAAGACTGTAAGGTCATAATAGGCCAAAAATTCTTTAGTGGTGATGAGAAAAAATTTTACAGATTCAACTTTCAAGAGGCAATAGCGAATTGTCATGCAGTTGTAACTCATAATAGTACTGCCAGCATTGATAGTTGTGTTCGAGGTATACCTACATTTGTAACTTCGGATCTTGCAATATGTTGGGACGTTGCTAACAAAAATCTTAATAACATAGAAACACCCGAATATCCTGACAGAGACCAATGGGTATATGATTTAGGATACAAACAATGGACTGAACAAGAAATAAGAAACGGCACTGTGTTTAAGAGATTCAAAGAGAGGTTGGGTTACTAATGTGTGGGATATACGGAATCACAGAGAACAATCCTAAGTTGATACAAGACTATATCACTGTGTGTAGCCACAGAGGACCCGATGGTTCAAAAGTTTGGTCATCACCTGACAATAATCTAACGTTAGGACATAACTTGCTTTCGATAATGGGAGACCCAAGTACTTCCATACAGCCGTGGATGACACCCGCAGGAAATTATTTGATCTATAATGGTGAGATATTCAACTACTACGAGCTAAAAGAAAAATATAAGTCAAAAGGGTTTGTAGCCAAAACTGACTGTGACACTGAACTGCTGGCGTGGGGACTCGATATGTTTGGACTGGACTTTATAGATGAAATAGACTCCATGCACGGTTTTGCATATTACAGAACCAATAACAAAGAATTATGGTTATCTAGGGACCATGCAGGAATTAAACCTTTGTACTATGCTGAAATAAAACAAGGAATAATATTTGGCAGTGAAATAAAAGGAATGCTAGATCACGTGCAAGGCTCGAGGAAGATCGACGAATTAGCATTCAGTTGTATGGCACATGTTGGGATCAACGTTACACAAAATACATTCTTCTCAAATATTAAAAAATTATTAAGTGGCGAAACTATAGTATATGATGTAGCCAATAAAAAAATTAAAAACAAAAAAAGAAATTTAATAATACCTACAAACGACCATAGTTTTGATCCTGAAGAGTTTAGACATGTGACTAGAGAAAGTGTAAGAATGTGTAGTATAGGACGGAGAAATATTGGAATATTTTTAAGTGGAGGACTTGATAGCGGTATGGTCGCTTATGAATATAGCAAATTGCACAATAACACAAACACATACACAAACAAGATGGAACCAAACGTAATATGGAGAGAAGACGACCATAACGACGATCACTCCAAGGCGTTACAATTAGCTCAGCAATATAAATTCAATCACAAGGTTGTAACAATGACTCCTCAGCTATTAACAGACTGTTGGGAAGACAGCATATACTTCATGGAGCAACCGGTATATAATCCTTCAATGGCTATGTATTATTACACAAATAAATTTTTATCGGAAGATGGCATTGTTGTTACCCTTGCAGGAGATATGGGCGATGAAGTGTTGGGAGGATATCCAAAGTATTGGAAGTTCAGAAATCAAAATAATTCATCATGGCAAGGGTTGGTCGAGCAATGGATGAATAGAATTAAAAGACCTATACTGGTAAGCAAACATCCAATAAGCAGAGGAGACCTTGGAAACTATCTCATAAAGCACTTGCCTCAAGAACTGTACAACGATCAGGATCCTGTGAATTCATACATGGCACTAGACTGTGTAACACAGGTACCGGAAGAGTTTTTCATAAGGAATGATACCTATGGCATGGCATTCAGCATGGAGGGACGTTTCCCGCTAGCTACAAAAAAATTTATGAAGTATGCATTAAGCATTCCGTCAAAAGATAAAATAGGAAATAATAAATCAGATACAAAATTATTAAGTAAAAAAGCATATCAAAATATATTTCCAGACTCTATCGTGAACAAGCACAAGACCGGATGGACTGCACCTGTCAAAGGATGGATACAAGATCAACAAGTAGCAAAAGAGTTTTACCAAAAAAGAATAGAGCAGAATGACTGCCTCAAAGACATTGTACTAAGAAACAACGAATCGCAAAAGTCAGCCATACCTGCTTGGATTATGAGGGAATGGGCAAATAAATTTAACATGAGTTTTGAAAGTAAATAAAAGTATCATGAAAATCAAAGTTATCACATCGTATAAACCAGGCACGTGGGAACAATTTGCTAAGAAAGGCATAGAGTCGATGGCAGAACAATTTCCAAAAGAAATAGACATTGTTGTGTATGCGGAAGAGCCTAAACCCAATTGTGAGCATGAAAGAATACAATGGGTAGATCTCAATTCTGCAGAGCCTGAATTGTTTAAGTTTAAAAACAAACATAAAAACGATCCTGTTGCTAATGGTGAACTTCAAGAGATAGAGGGCGGAGTAAGACGATCCGCAGAACTACAAGTAAAAGGTGGTAAAGACAAAAACAAAGGATCATTCCTTTGGGCCGCTGTAAGATTCTCAAACAAAGTATTCTGTGTTGTGAATGCTGTACGTAATTCAAAAGACCACGACTATGTCGTATGGATAGATGCCGATACATTTACATTCAGACCTGTGCCAATAGACTTCTTTGAAAAACTGTTACCACAAGGCACCATGTTGACATACCTAGGTCGTGAGAATCCAAATCTCAACGACGGTGGCAAATATCCAGAATGCGGCTTCGTTGGATACAACATGAAGCATCCAGAGATACAAAACTTTGTGAATGATTGGGAAAAACTTTATGTTACAGACGAGGTGTTCAAACTACTAGAGTGGCACGACAGTTATGTGTTTTGGCACCTGTCAAAAATATACAGAAAAGAAAAAAACATACAAGTAAACGATATAGGATACTGGGTTGGGGTCAAAGGACACCATGTGTTTGTCAACAGTGAATTAGGATTATACATGGATCACATGAAGGGTAAACGTAAAAAACACGGCACCAGTGGACGCAACGACTTACGTGCTAATCCAAATGCACCAGTAGATATTTTTTCAGTGGACTATTGGAAGAAAGCGCCACCGGCGGTATGAAGATAGAAGTGTGGACCGAATTTGGGCCTTTGAACAGTAAACCAATCTTTGAGGCTTTTATCAAAAGTTTAAACAAGGCAGGTGAAGAAGTACATATCAACAAAAGCGTTAACGGAGATGTCGCAGTGATATGGAGTGTATTATGGCGTGGCAGAATGCTTGGATACAAAAAAATATGGGAGGAGTTTCGTTCTAAAGGAAAACCTATTATTGTAATAGAAGTAGGAGGACTAAGGAGAAACGAAAGCTTCAAAATAGGAATCAACGGAATAAACAGAGATGCAGACTTCGCCAATCAAACGTTCGACGACAAACGATGGCCATTGTTTAAACATACACTGAAGCCATGGAATTCAACAGGTGATTTAGTTGTAATTTGCGGTCAGCATGATACCAGCGAGCAGTGGAAAGATTTGCCAAAAATGAACACATGGATATCCAGACAGATAGACGAGATAAGAAAATTTACATCCAGACCAATATTAGTAAGACCCCATCCTAGAAACGAAATAAAATTTGACGTATCAAACTATAAAAATGTTAAAGTAAGACCGCCCAAGCGTGACTATACCACATATGATGACACAGATTTCAAAGCCACGTTGGAAAGAACCTGGGCAGTGGTTAACCATAGTTCAAACCCTGCAATGGAATCAGTAATAAGGGGTATTCCTGTTTTCGTTAGTCCTAGCAGTCTTTGTTTTGAAGTTGGTAATGAAAAACTAGCAGACATCAACTATCCTGCAATGCCAAATAGATTGACCTGGGCGAACAAATTAGCGTACACTGAATGGTTCCCTAAGGAGATCGAAGCAGGATTACCATGGAAAAGATTAAAAAAACGTTTACAGGAGAAATACTTATAATGGATGAAATTAAGATTTTGAAAAGGCAAATACAAGAAGAAGTAAAAGAAAAATACTATCTATATAGAAGAATAAAAGAATTAAACGAAAAAATTCAAATTTTAGAAAGGTCTAATGCAAACAATAAATCTGTCTAACCGTAATCAAATTGATCCAATAGAGTTTACTCCTTATACCGGTGAAAATGTTTGTGTTAACACTACGATAAGAAAAGGAAAACGAATCCAAGATATTAAATTTTTCCCTGATAAAGTCAAAGCCGTTCTGAGAGGCAATGCCTATTGCATAGGTAACGGGCCTTCACGTAAAGGTGTTGATCTATCGCGATTAAAAGAATCAGGACAGACTTATGGATGTAATGCATTATATCGTGACTTCATGCCGGATTATATTTTCTCAGTAGATACAAAAATGACAATGCAAATGGTCGAAGACGAAGTTGGTTTAAAGACAGTTCACTATGCCCCGGCACTTGAAGTAAATAGAAAGCAGAGCAAAGGTATGTTAAATCTTATACCTAATAACCCACACTGGATATCGGGAAATGCGGCCTACTGGACAGCAGGGGTTCACGGACACAAAAACATTTTTTTACTAGGTTATGATTTTAGAGAGTACGGCAAAGGCCAGCTGAACAACATCTACCAAGGTACAGATTGTTATGGTGAAAGGAACGATGATAAAATATTTGAAGGCTGGTTAAAGCAGTTCCGTGATATGATCAAGATGAGACCTTACGTAAACTATACCGTTGTTCATGACGATCCTCCAGAGTACCTAGATCACCTACAGACAGGAACAGACCATGGCAATAGCAGAGTCATCACTATTAAAGAATTTGAGGATACTGTACTAGCCAGTTCTTGATAAGTTCAGTCCAGCAGTTTTAAATCTATTTCTAAAAGCAAAGAAGTTAGCGTTATGGTTCGAGTAAGGATCTTGTATTACAGTCATCTGATATAGATGCACCATTTCGTGTGCTAGTGTTTCGATAAAATCTTTCCATGTAGGATATTTTGAATGCAGTTCTATAGCAAACTCAATTTCACACTTGCCATACGGGATCACACTCTGATCATAGGTACCTTTCCTACACTTCCTATTATCCCAGTTGGCCCAACATCTACCCCAGTCATTAGTCATTCTTAGGATGTACAAGGGAACATTTGGTAATTTACTGTTGAACAGTCCTTTGTTCAACTCCTTGAACCAGTGGTATGCTTGTTGCTCGGTGGGTCTAAAGCCAATAATATTCTTACGTCTAGTCAGAGTATTTTCCAACTTGATCTTCAATGCTTTCCGTTGACTGTACGTTTTCTTTTTTATTTTCTTCATGGTTGACGTTTTTACCAAGTATGCTATAATATACTAATAATTATCAATATTACCGGATTTGAAAATGCACACAGATATGCCAAAAACAATTAACGAAGCACTTAAAATACTAGCATATAATGATTATTTCTGGTCCGATCCCCAAAAAGCCCATATCAAGCCACACCCCAAGGATTACGAAACAGTAAGATCTTTAGCAGAATCACAGTATGCATGGACAGAGAAACAGGCAAGATTAGCACTAGTGATACTCAAAAGGTACCTCACAAAGTTCCAAGCACACGGCATGGACATTAAAACATTATTAGACAAGCCGGAGTATGAGGACGATTTCCGTGTGATAAGTTTTGATAAAGTCATAGAGAAATACACTAATGAGGACAATGTTGATATGATAGAGATGAGATTTCCATACAACAAAAAAGTAATCCAACTTATACGTTGTTTGAAAGACAAACGAGACCTGCCTGGAATGTATGCAATGTATGATGGTGAGAAAAAGAACTGGACTTTCAAACACACCGATGTAACTGCCTACTATCTGACCTTAATAGCTGTGCGATATGATTTTAAATTCATGGACGACAAATTGTTGGATGACTACGAAGAGATACAAAAAGAAATAACAGGACGTAGGAAACCTAGTGCAAGATTAATTGCAGGCGAGATTGTACTAGACGACGCTCCGGAGTCACTACAAGAATACTGGGATCAAAACTTTAAAAGCAAGACGGCACTAGAGCAAGTCGACTCTTTAAAGAACTTTGGTATATCGACCAAAGGAATCAATGTGGAGGCCGAGACAACGATAGGTCATAAGATAGCACATAACAACTACCACAAGTTGTGGGTAGACTCAAAAGGATTCTCAAAGAAAGATGTGGTCAAGGGTCTTATCGAGTTAAATTGCTTTCCATTGATGATGCCTGTGAGTGGTGACATACACATGGAAGATGACGTGAAAGACTTCTGGGAATGGTTGAATGCCTTCAAGGCACACGGCATAGACATACTGAATGATTGCAGTTGGGGTTTTGATATCAAAGAACCTATGTACGAAAAAGATTATGCCAAGCAGGGCAACGATAGAGTCACGCTACTGAATAATGCTAGGTCACAAGAATTCTTCGAAAACTTATTTGAACTACACCAGATGAGTAAACAATTCAAACTTATAAGTGATAATACCAAAATTATATTTGTGAGGAATAGAATACCTAGGGCTTTGATCAAAAGTAAAATTAAACCAAAAGCTTCACTTGTTGCATTGGGAGGCGGTTACTATGCTACTGGAACAGATAACCTAAAAAGAATGCTTGAAAATCTTCCAAAAAAGTTGTATTATAGTGATCACCAACCGAATAGTTGGGATTGGCATGATCACATTATAATAAAACTTTAGAATGAGCAGTTGTAAATTAATAATAAAAGATGAAGTGAACGTTAAGTTTGAGAACCTATCTCTCGAATGGCGTAAACGATTATCTAACAAATTCAAATACGAGATACCATATGCTAGGCATTTACCAGCAGTCAAGTTAGGGAGATGGGATGGTAAGGTAAGTTTCTTTGGTTTGGGAGGAACAACATATCTAAACCTAGTTGATCAAATTGTACCTATACTAGACGAGGGTGGTGTGTACATAGATGTTGAGGATAACAGAGAGCAACACAACTTTGAATTCAAAGCGGTAGACAAAAATTATCTATCTCACATAAAGTGGCCCAAGAATCATCCGGCGGAAGGACAACCAATAGAATTAAGAGACTATCAAGTGGAGACAATCAACAAGTTTATAGAACATCCACAAAGCATACAAGAGATCGCCACTGGCGCAGGTAAGACCATTATTACAGCGGCACTGTGCCAATTGGTTGAACCATATGGTAGAACCCTTACAATAGTTCCAAACAAGAGTCTAGTTACCCAAACAGAAGAAGACTTCCTTGCTTGTAATTTAGACGTTGGTGTGTACTACGGCGACAGGAAAGAGCTTGGACGTTTCAATACAATAGCAACATGGCAATCACTAAACGTACTAGAAAAGAAAAGCAAAGACGAACACTCGGAAGCATTTGCAGAAGCAATAAAAGGAATTAATACAGTAATAATTGATGAAGTACACATGGCCAAGGCAGATGTATTAAAAAGATTGTTGACTGGTCCATTCGCACACTGTGGCATACGTTGGGGACTTACAGGAACAGTACCCAAAGCAGATTATGAATTCATGGGTTTGAAATGTAGCATAGGAGACGTGTCTAACAGAATACAGGCCAGCGAATTGCAGGACAAGGGTGTACTCGCAAATTGTCATGTGAACGTCCTACAGACGCAGGATCATCCACAATTCAAAACATACGGAGAAGAGCTGAAATGGCTAACTACGGATAAAGTCAGAATGAAATGGGTGGCCAACACCATCAAAGATATATCCTCATCAGGAAACACACTAATACTTGTAGACAGAATATCTGCAGGTGACATACTACAAGAGCAATTGGAAGATTCAGTTTTCGTATCTGGAGCAACCAAAAACACAGACAGAAAGGAACAATACGATGAAGTATCTACAGCGACAAATAAAATTATTATTGCCACATATGGAGTGGCTAGTGTTGGTATCAATATTCCTAGGATATTTAATCTTGTTCTTATTGAACCTGGTAAGTCTTTTGTAAGGGTCATACAGAGTATAGGAAGAGGTATTCGTAAAGCAGAGGACAAGGATAATGTCCAGATATGGGATATTACCAGCAGTTGCAAGTTTGCGAAAAGACACTTGGGGGCAAGGAAAAAGTTTTACAAAGAGGCCAATTACCCGTATACTATAGAAAAGATAAATTATGATAACCCTTATACAAAATAAATGAAAATATTAACACTCGACGATAGAACATATAGATTAGAAAAAATACCGGAATGGGTTGATGAAAAACTCAGGTTTGCAGTCTTAGATAATTCGGATCCAGATAATCCAGACTTTTTTTATATTCCACTAATATTTCTAGAAAGTTTTAACGCACCGGCGGCAGTACTACAAATTGGAAAATATAAATTAAAAATGCCTTTGGACTGGAAGATGCTGATAGGAGAGGCAGGACAACCGGAGATGCATGTTCTCCCAATCACTAGCTTGAATGACAGAGGATTTGATGCTTTTACATTCAATCCATTATCAAGCCAAAAACCAGATTTCTATCCCATAGACGTTGTAGACATATACACAGAAGTCAAATGGTACTTCCCAAAAATTAAATCAGGACAGATGCTGGCAGTTCCTTTGACTAACGGACCAAAACCAATTTGTGCGTATTTCGTCAAAGACATATCGAGACAATGTGAACAGGTAGACTATGGCGACGTCTGGTAGAAAAACAATCAAAATAGATGCACCAATAATGATCACATCTGACAAGATAGCTGTGTGGATGGATGATGGAAATTGGGCAAGGAACTTTTTTGATTGGCTTGGAAAGAATAAACTTAACAACAAACTTTCAGGTTTACAACACATGCAGAATAAAATAAAATTAACTTTTGTGACAGCTAAAGACTGTACAATTTTTGGATTAAAATATGCCGGCAGAAAAAAATAGAAAATTTTTCGATCTTAGGAATGGCTTGAAAGCAGTCGACTATAGAAACAAAGATTACTTTGACAGAGTCGATGAGAAAGAAAAATCATTGTATTCACCATATATGTTAATGAGGTACGTGTCCAATATCGCATCAAAAGATCGTTTCTATGTTGAACATTACGTAGAAATGATTAACGAATGTGTGAACAAGCACTGCTTCACACTGGGTAAACATAAAAAATTACTTTGGATACTTACTGCTATGTGCGGGTCTCTACAACAACAGTTTCATCCGTGGATTAAACCTATGAAACGTGTGCCTAATAAAAGTTTGAAAAAACTCCAAAAACTATATCCAAACGCCAAGGAGGACGATCTCGAAACGCTGGATAAAGTAATTACAGACAGAGAACTTGAAGAACTCCTGGAGGCCCATGGGCAAGAATCTTAAAATTCTAGATTTCATAATACAGGACGATGCTTCGGCACTTTTAAGTTTATCACATATATTGCAAGAAGTGGAGAAAGTCAAAATAGAAGATGTACACCCAACTGATATGAACTATCTTGCTGTTTTTCTAAGACAGCCATACAGAGTAGAGGAGTTGCTTGACACAATACCACACGCAGTCTACACATTAATGCAACAAGGGTCAGTTCGTCCATTGATCATGATGACCACAGAACAATGGGATCTTTTTGAAACATTTAAATGGAATCTGGACAGAGAGGTTAATTTCAACGAAAGTCCGTACAAGGATTTCATAAAATATTTTACTATGCGAGATGTACCTGAAGAAAATATTACGTGGGTACTTCCAGATCACAACCATGTAAAACAAATAGAATTTCTAAAGGACAAAGGATATGATATCAAATGCAAATTTATTCAATTTAATTCAATGGCACAGCTGATGATAGACGTGGCCAACTCTTATGAAATCAAAAATAAAAGTATATCTAAATACTACAGTTGCCTTTGCAAAGGCAGACCAAGACACAATAGGTTTGGTATGATTTATGATCTTTGGCAAAATGATCTATTAGATAAAGGAAATGTAAGTTGCGAGCCATATAAAGAGCAAACACAAACCAAAGGATTCGATTGGTTAAACGACATTGTAACAACAAAAGATTTCATGTCAAATTTTAGTAATTGGGACATAAAACAAAGTGAATTCAAAAATATCTTGCCAATAGAATACGACGGCAGACAAAACGATCATTGGAATGGTCCAGAGTACAACGAAGCTAATATATTTGAAAGTGCGTTTGTTTGGATAGCCTGTGAAACAATGAAAGAGCAGGACGGTATCTTTATTACAGAAAAAACATGGAAGGCCATTGCTCATGGATCTCCATTTATAATAAATGGCGATAGCGGATCTCTAGACTATTTGCACAGCATGGGTTACAAAACGTTTGCCGACTATTGGGATGAATCATACGATAAGGCTAACAGTACTGATAAAATAAAAATGATAACAGGAATAATAAAGGATCTCTGTTCTAAAGACACAAACACAATAAATCAAATGTGCAAAGATATGTTACCGATTTTAAAACACAATCAAGATCTGTTACGAAATAATAGACAGCATCAAAATTTAATAGAGGAACTGCACAATGGCTAACACAAATAGATGTACATACTGTGGCAAAGAGTTTGCAAAGGAACGTACACTACAAGTACACCTGTGTGAACCTAAAAGAAGATATCTACAAAGAGATGAGAAATGGGTGGTGAATGGATTCATGGTGTTCCAAAGATTCTATCAAATACATCAGCACAACTCAAAACCCAAGACGTATGACGACTTTGTAAAAAGTTCTTACTACAACGCTTTTGTAAAATTTGGTAGATTCATAATGCATATCAATCCGTTGTATCCTGATAGGTACATAGATTTTGTTTTGAAATCTAAAATTAAATTAGATCATTGGTCGCGAGATGACTTGTACGAAACATATCTAATTGAAGCTTTAAAATCGGAAACTGTCGAGTCCGCACTACAGAGAAGTATTACTACGATGATGGACTGGGCTAACGAACAGAACGCCCAATGGAGCGACTACTTTAGACTTGTGAATACAAACAGAGCTGTGCAACACATACAGCAAGGAAAGATAAGTCCATGGATGTTACTAGGTTGCAACGCAGGCAAAAGGATGTTAAAATCATTTAACGACGAACAATTACAAATGATTGAAAGATTTATAAACACAAGTTTCTGGCCCAGCAAGTTGAAGAGCTATCCTGCTGATCACATGTTGGTGCAGGACACAGCAAAGGAGGCCAAGATTGTCTAAGATAGATTTAGAAGTTTCTGATAACTTGGAGTTTGACGACGGAGACTGTGCTGTGATAATAAAAAATGACGGCTCTATAGGAAAAGTGGTTATGCCAGATGCAAATAGAAAAATGATAGAGTCAGAAGGATACAGGAAACTATTAGACGTACTAGAAGTATTGCAACCAGGTGCACGTGATAAAATGATAAGATATGCTGAAAAAGGCAAAGGGAGTATGCACTAATGCCTGATGTAGACATAGATTTTTTTGATAGAGACGGCGTGTTAAAATTATTCAAACACACCCCTGCAACCATCATAAAAGAAAATAAAACCGAAAAACACAAAACCGGTGTATATTTTCATACTGTTCCCGAACATCCTGTGACAAGACACAGTTCGTTGGACTATAAGAAAGCAGAGGACAGAGGATACTTCAAAATAGACTGTTTGAATGTAAACATATACAAGGATGTAAAATCAGAACAAGAACTAGTCGAACTAATGATACAAGAACCTGACTGGGATATGTTAAAAGATCCTAAAACTGTAGAAACTCTTTTTCACCTAAACGGCCATTTCAATATCGTTTCAAAACTAGAACCAAAGAACATTGCACAGTTGGCGGCAGTGTTGGCCATCATAAGGCCTGCAAAGCGTCAATTGATGTACAAGGATTGGATAGATATAATGAAAGAAGTTTGGATAAAGCCCACAGACGGATCGTACTTCTTCAAGAAGTCACATGCTGTGGCGTATGCACAGGCCATAGTGGTACAGATGAACTTGATAAAAAGTGCTAAATATAGTTTTGATGCACCATCAGAAACGTAAGAAAAAACTTCCTAAAAAACACAAAACATCCAAATCGTTATTAAGATCAGAACTTAATTCGTATCAGCCTAATAGTCCTTTAACAAAGTATGTTGAAAAGGTATGTGGGGTTAATTGTACGGATCTTGATAAAGTTTAAACAGGTCTTCTCACTAATTGGATAGTTCTTCTCTTTACCCGTTTCTTTGAAATTTCAGATAGCTTCACTGTAGGTCCATGAACTATTTCTACATCTTTGGCATTAAGTGTTACGAGAGTTGATCTAAAATATCTGAAGTCACCTTTTAAAAATATGTTAATGGGAAGTTTTCTGTTTGATTCGTGCCACCAAATTTCTCCACACTTTAAAAACTTCATCTTATCCTGTGGTAACATCAATCTACCATAATCATAGAAGCTGATTACATTGACGTCTTGGTTCTGCACTATACCCACAAATTCCAAATCGCCCTTTCTTATTAGGCTTAAAAAAGGAAATTTATCTCTTAAAGTTTTAAAAATTTCATTCATGTTCTATCTATAAATACTGTTAAATATGTATTATGCAAACAGTACAAAGGTATTTAATAAATCAATTGGTAATAGCCTACATAAGTGGTTATCACGGAAGGAACTCAAAAGTGTACGATAGACGCTTAACACTGCACAGGGGTGTATCAAATCCCATCTCATTCACGTTCAAGAACGAGGATCAGAAGGCGCAGGATATCACATCTAAAACATACGAATTAAATGTTGTTGACACAGAGAGCAAAAAAGCGGTCATAACAAAGCCTCTGACCATACTTGATGACGGATCCACAGTAAGTACGAAGGGTGATGCAAGTTGCACTATCACAGATGGTGATCTACTAAAACTAGATGCGAAGTTTTATAATTTCTCAGTAAGTGATGTAACTGACCGTGACAATCCAGAGATAACATATTCTGATACTGGTTATGCGGCCGCCGGCACTATTGAAGTTTTAGACGGAGCATATGCACAACACGTATCAAGTACATCAATTACTGCCTTTACATTGTCTGGAGAAACATTTACGTCAGGTGCCATTACAGCAAGACCCGGTATAAACAACAACAAAGCATTGCATACTGTTGCGATTTACCCACAGAACTTCACAGGCACAGTAAGAGTAGAGGGTACAATGGTTGCAACATCACCAGCGGACAATGATTATTTTACAATTACCAGTACTGACCTAACAGCATCATCAAGTGTTTCCAGTTTGAACTTCAATGGCGTTTTCCAAAATGTTAGATTTAAGGTAGTTAGAACATCTGGTAACACAGGACGTGTTGACAAAATCCTATATAGACAGTAAAATATAAGATATGAATCTTATACAATCTACTATTCTGACGAGCCTGCCTACACCCAGGAAAAAAACTCCAAGCGGGTGGACAAGTTTCAATGCTCCTTGTTGTGTACATAACGGTGAAACAGCTGACAAAAAGAAACGTGGTGGCTTAATGACTAGTGCTGACGGTACAGTCAGTTATCACTGTTTCAACTGTGGCTTCAAGGCAAGTTATGTGATTGGAAGAAAACTTACATACAAGATAAGACAGTTCATGGGATACATAGGTATACCGGATGACACAATACGTAAGCTAGCCATAGAAGCTATGCGTGAAGAAGATGGTGATGTAAAGTATGAGAAGAAAAAGTTTATATCTTTTAAGAACAAAGCACTACCCAAGAATACACACAAACTAGATGTATGGTTAGAGAAGTACGTGGGAAACGATCTCACAGAACCACAGTGGAAGAAAATTGACGGACTACTAAAATATCTTGAGACGAGAGGGATTGGTCCAGACTGGTATGACTTCATGTACTCACCAGACCAACACTGGGACGTAAATCAAAGATTGTTGATTCCATTTTATTGGCGAGGAGATGTTGTTGGTTTCACTGGTAGGATGTTTACAGACTCAGACAAAGTAAAATATTACACTGACGTACAGCCAGGGTATGTGTTTAACATGGACGCACAAGATTGGAATAGGAAATTTGTAATAGTTACAGAAGGACCGTTTGATGCTATTACCATTTCTGGTGTGAGCATACTTGGTTCAGAGATAAATGATGTACAGCGAGAGCTTATAGATGGACTTGGCAGACAGGTAATTGTTGTGCCAGACAGAGATGCACCGGGACAGAAACTAGTGGACCAAGCGACTGAATTTGGTTGGGGCGTTGCTTTTCCAGAGTGGGATAAAACAGTCGGCGACGTGGCGGATGCTGTATCAAAATATGGAAGGTTGTTTACTATACAATCAATTTTAAAAACAACCGAAACAACTAAATTAAAAATAGATTTAAAAAGAAAGATGTATGGATAAGCCTATTTTAGTTTTTGGAGATTCAAATACATACGGTGACGGATTTTTCGACGCTGGAAGTGTCGAACCATGGAAACAACATAGTCAGTTAACGTGGCCATATCATATGTTTCCAAAAGCACAAATAAAAAATCTTGCTTATCCCGGCTGTTCAAACGATACAATATGTTTAAAACTAGTTAGACATGCCTCAAAAGATAATGTAGTTCTTATAATGTTTACCACTCCAACGAGAATACACATGATTAAAAAAGGTTTTAATTTTATTGTAAGTCATAACGGAACTCAAGCAATATCCGATAACGGAGACGAAAACTGGGTAGCAAAACAAATTGCAGATAAAAATGAAGAAAAAGATAAAAGATATTTTGTAGAAAATTTTGATGATGATTTTCTAGAAATAATCTTTCTCAAAAATATATCATGGTGTCAATATTTTTGCAGTAGCAAGAATATAGAGTGTTATTTTACATTAGCTAACACTTACAAAAAAAACAAAATGAGAGGAAGTCTTGAAAAATATAGAGATAGTTTATATAACAATATTAACTGGGATAATATATTTTTGGCAGAAAACACACATGGATTTAGAGACTACGCAGGAAAGATAGATGCCAAGAAATTACAGGATAAAAAACACTACGACCAAGAGTATAACAAACTATTTGGTAATTTATTTTTAGATTGGATTAATAACAAAAATCAAGTATAATATTAGAATGGCTGACTACAACAACAACGAATCGCAACAACAGGCAAAGAACTATTCTTTCGACGTGCAGAAATTGTACATAGAGATGCTGTTGGCAGATGCCGAATCATTCGCGAGGGCACAGAATATATTCAAGCCTGAATCATTTGATCGTAAACTGCAACCTATTGCAAAATTCGTTAAGGATTACATGGACGAGTACAAAGTGATGCCGGAGGTTGAGATCGTAAATGCAGAGCATGACATCAAATTAAAAACAGCAAAGGATCTAGATCCAGCACACTTCAACTGGTTGTTGGATGAGTTTGAAACATTCTCGAGACACAAGGCACTAGAACATGCAATACTTTCGTCTGCAGACTTATTAGAGAAAGGAGATTATGCTCCGGTTGAGGACATGATCAAAGAAGCAGTCAGTGTAGGACTTACAAGAGATTTAGGTACAGACTACTTCGAGGATCCAAAAGGAAGACTTGAAGCACTCAAGGACAACAACGGACAGATCAGTACAGGGTGGGATAACCTGGACAAGAAACTGTTTGGTGGTTTCAACAGAGGAGAGCTGAACATATTTGCAGGAGGTTCAGGAGCAGGTAAGAGTTTGTTCTTGCAGAA
>JGI24003J15210_10000163_pt1 | contig 27668 bp, 38 predicted proteins | sample LinPmetageLP28_FD_15210 | JGI IMG/M metagenome (IMG submission 15210)
TACCTAAGTAACCGATAAGGGTATTCGAAAATCTATAGTAAACGTAGGGTACTCGCGTGACAACATTAGACATAAAAAAAGCACCTGCCTTTCGATGATCAGTCTACCGGGTTATCAGATGCTTTAGATAAATAAATTATGTATACCTTAATATAGGTACTTTACTTCAAACTACAAACTATATATTAACAATCTGCATGCTTATTATATTCACTGTTCGGCCAGTGTTGGCCTAAGAAGTAATCTTTTGTTACGTTCTGAACTTTTCTTAAGTTATATTTACTTATCTGCTCTTCTGTAAAGCAGTTAAAAAATTCTTCGAACTTGCCATATCTTCTGCCGTTCTTATGATTATATCTATTAAAAACATATTCATAGATTGTTAAAAAAGGAAGTTCAGCAGCAAGATTATGCTCTTTATTGCCTTCGCTTCTGTCAGCATTTAGTTTATCTTCTTCTTCTAAACGCTTAATTGTTAATTTAGCTGTGTTAGTAAAGTGTTCTTTTTCACTAACTTCTAAGTTGATTGTTTTCATTTGTTTCTTTATTTAAATTTATACACATTGTTTCAATGAACTTAATCATTACTATAATATAAGAACTTTTCTTCAAACTACAAACTATACATAAAAAAAGAGAGTATCTCTNNTACNCTCTTTCTCAATTTATGTTTAAGTATTAAACTCGAACCAAAAGTTGTACTGGTGTTTCATATGTTGTTTCAAAGTTTCTTCTTCATCAAGTAACATACTTGTAAAGTTTAACTCTTCATCAGTAAACTTACTTAGTAACTTTTTGAACAACGTTTTTACTTTTTGTTCTGTACCTTCTAGTTTGTTCATTGTACTACAAAACGTATGAATCGGTCGACAAACGTACGATAAATCAACATCAGGAAAATTTTCTATGTTAAACTTAGAATCATTTTCTTTGTTATTAACACGTTGTTGTTCTTCGTAAAGTAATTCACGTACACCGTTTAATACTTCGTTAGTTACATAATTTTGTAACTTAGTTTCAAATGTTTGTTTCATTTCTTAATTTTTAATTTATACACTATGTTAAAGAACTTAATCTTATATAATATAATATAGTAATAAATTTTGTAAAAAACAAGTAATTTGTATATTACTTTCTTATAGTGTTATAAGTATAATTTATAAAAAAAAAGAGCAACATTTCTGCTGCTCCTTAATGTAAACTTGTTTTACCTTAGAATGTTTTCGTATTCATTCATTACTTCTACATAATGTTCTTCTTTAAAGTAATCTTGCTCAGGGTAAAATTCTTCAAAAAAGTGAATTAATGAATATTCTTTTAATCTTTCAAAATCATACTTCTTAAACTGATCTTTAGTAAAACGACTTAAAAACGTTTCAAACTTTTGTTTTCTTGTTTCTATATCAAAGTACTTACTGTAAATGTAATCTAACATATCAACAAACACTTCTATAGTAGAAGTACTTTCAAGATGAATTAGTTCACTATTGTCATTGTACTGTTTGTCTAGATAGTTAATTAGATGTTCTGATTTAATAGTAAAATACTGTTCTTCAGAAACTTTTAGTTTTCTTTTATTCATTTTTTTTTATTTAAATTTATACACGTTATTTCAATGAACTTAATCATTATTATAATATAGTAATATATTCTATAAAAATCAAATTATTTCTATATTATTTTCTTATACTACTATAACGAAAACTAATGTGTAACTTCCCGACTTCACTAAACTATTTATAAAATATGAAGAAAAAATTTAATATTTCATTACCAGACTACCTTACCGTTGAGATGTTCAAACAAATTGTAACACATGAAGGGTCAGAAGTCGATAAACTCGTCAATACAATCGGAGCGATGGTTGGACTGGATACTAAGACGGTTAAATCATACCCAGTTGACTTATTAAAAGAGGTATCTGAAGACTTAGAAGCTTTAGCTCTACCTAAAGAACAATTTCAAACGCTTGTAGACTTTAATGGAGTACTATATGGTTATTCCGATATCCATAAAATGAACTTAGGATCATTCGTAGATATGGAAGGATATTGTAAAGATACTAATAATAACTTAGAAAAAATTGCGGCCTTACTTTACCGTCCTGTTACAGCCAATAGATTTGGCAACCTAAAATACCAAATTAAACAAGGTATAAGAGTTGGATTTGAAAAAGGCATTGAAAATCCTTTTGAGTATTATGACATAGAAGACTATGATTCAGAGAAAGTAAAAGAGAATTGGAACAATATGAAAGACTTTCCATCACACATACTCTTAGGAGGACTTAGTTTTTTTTTGGCAGCCGCAAGTCTCTATTTGACAAGTACAGCCTTTTTGAACAAGACGATGTCGACAAGGATGAAGAAGAATCTAGACAAGATGGTACTAACAGGAGTTTCTCCTCTCATTGGGGATGGTGGGCAACCATTCACAGGTTATCAGAATCCGGTATACTATCAATCACCGGGGATACAAGTATAACAGACGTTAACTTTATTACAGTGCTAAACTATTTAGAAATACAGAAAGATATCGATGAAATTAAACAGCGTCAGGAAAGAATAGCAATGTCAAGACAAAAAATAAGATAATATGGCAAAAAGTAAAAAAATTACTACAGAAAAAGAATTAGTCTCTAACATAAAAGAAATGACAGGTGATATAACATTACCAGTCAAAGATGAAATAGAGAGAGAGATGATCTTAGACTTAAGAGCGAAAGGGTTTGATACAAATCGTATTGCAGCTAGACTAGAGATACAAAAAGATATAGTAGAAAAAATATTAAATCAAGAATAATGGATACAATAATAGTAATAGTATTGCTTGTTGGTAGTTTAATCTACAACATGAAACAATACAAAGAATTAAATAGTTCAAAACAACCTGCTAAAAAATCAACGTATAAAAAGAGCTGGGAGAATGGCGGTAAAGCAAAAAAGAACTGGAAAGCTAAAAAATAATGGCACTATACTCACCCAATCGTCTACATAATCTAACCTATCAAGAGATAATCAATCAGTTTTCTGATGCATGTTCTGCTCATGAAGCTATAAATTCTTTTGATACCGGTACTATAGATTTTTTAGATGCCAATGCAGTAAATAAGAAATACCCTTATGTCTATTTAAGACCAATTGTAAGTCAGGGTGTGGTAGATAAGATGAGAGGTTTAACATTTGAATTATATTCAATGGATGTACCTAAACTATCAGATGAGTCGCCAGTAGAAACATTATCTAAGACTGAGATGTATATCTATGACTTAGTGTCGTATTTTGTTCAAGGTCCAGCTAACAGACAACAAATATATAACATCGACATGACTGCTTTAACACCAGTCAATGAAGCTTTTCAAGATAGAGTGTTTGGTTGGGTAGCTAATATAGACGTACTAACTCCATGGAAATGGGATTATTGTGATTTTCCTTCCTAATGAGTATACAAAAAGGATTACAGAGATTTGCTAAGACATGGGTTAAAAACATGCAATCAATAGTTCCTGTAAGAACAGGGACTCTTAAAAGATCAATTAAAAGTGTAGCCAGACCAGCTCCAGTAATTACTATGGAAGGTTATGGACAATTCGTAGATAGTGGACATCGTGCTTTTGGTAAAAAAGGTACAAAGGTTCCACCTAATCCACAACCAGATGGATTTATTAACCCATCAGCAGATAAAACATTTGAAGAAATGGAAGAAGCTTTACCAGAAGAAATCTACAAAGAAGTAGTAGTGGAGTTTGATCAAGTGTTCAATAAATTTAGAAATATAGGATAATGGCTTATACAATTAAAACACAACCAACAACACCTAACGTTACTTATACAAGTTTAATTTATAACGTAAGTAGTAGTAATGCTGTTAACCCTCAATACAACTACATAATGGATGTTTATTTATCTGGTAGTGCTGATAGATTAGCAAGAATAAGACAGTTTCCTAACCCAATTAATGAAGCAGTATTTGATCCATCTAGAATCTTTAACGATAACATCGATTACTCTCTTAACTTTAATACAACAGCACAATTAACTGACAATCATGTTAGAACGTTTAGTGTTGAGTTTGGAGAAGAGTATGGAACTTCTTCGTCATCAAGTTTAGCTGTTACTGCTTCTATTCAAACAGATGTTATAGAAGTATTTCCTGGACAAATAGACCCTAACAATGGAACGTCGTTTAACTATCTTAATTCAGCTTCTGCTGTCATACTATCTGATCGTCCTACTAATACGGTTGAGTATGAGACTGTAAGAGAAAGATTATCAGTATATAATGGTACAGGTTCACCATCTAATATAACTTTTACTTACACATCACCTTCTACTTCTTCAGTAGTACCTATACCGGCTGGTGAATTTTATTTACTTAACTACCCTATAACAGCTCCTAGCACAGGACAAGTCACAGTTGACTTTGGTGGTAATAGTTTTGTAAAAACTTACGAACCAAGATGTAATTACCCAATATACAATTTCTGCTTTATAAATAAGTACGGCATGTGGGATAACTTTTCTACTAACCTACCTGTAAGAGGTAATACAAGTGTAGATAAACAAACATATAATCAATCTTTTGTAGACTATTCATACAGTGGTACTTATAGCTCTACCAGAAGAGGTGAAACAAATTATAATACTAACTTAACAGATAACTTAACAGTATCTACTAATTGGTTGTCTAAAGAAGAAGCAGTGTGGGTATCACAAATGATAGAATCAGATGAAGTGTATTTACAGGTACTTCCAGATAATGCTGGTTTTTTACCAATTGTAATTACTAATGGTTCTTATGTACAAAATACAGGAAGAAAAGATCAAAAGACGTTTATGTATGATATAACGTTTAGATATGCAAATCAAAGAAACGGCAGATAATGGATGTTATACTTAGAGTAGTCTACGATGGTACAACCTATGATTTAGACATAAATCAAGATATACCTTTACGAGTTGATATTTCAAAAGTAGATAACTCTAAGATTGGAGCAGTATATGGAGTGGGTTCTCAAACCTTTGACTTACCAGGTAGTAAAGAAAACAATAAATTTTTTAAACATGCATATAACGTAGGAGCAGATGATGTACCTGCTTTTTATAATACTATAGATGCATATGTAATTTATTTAGGAGAGACACTCTTAGAAGGAGAGTTACAGTTAAATGAAATTATAACCGATGAGAGTGGTTACATAACCTATAAAGTACAAATATACGACACTTCAGTACAGTTTAACACAGCTATAAATGGTCTAGACATTAAAGATGCTGATTGGTCAGCTTATGACCATACATTAACAGCAAACAATATAACAGGTAGTTGGATTAACCAAGGACCTTTAGCAGCACCATATAGTTCTTCTATTTTTTACCCAATAGTTGATTATGGGTTTGATAATCCAGATCAAGCTAATATTATTTACCCTAGAGTTCAGTTTGAAAACATTAGCTCTAGTGTTACACCATTAAACTTTGCTCAGTTTTTACCTGCAATAAGATTAAAAGATACCCTTGATGTTATTTTTGATCAAGTAGGATTTACTTATACTGGTAGTTTTCAACACACAGAAGGTTTTGATGAATTATATATTCTACCTAAACCTAAAGATGAATTAGGAGTTGGAGCAGGGACTTTAAATACTTTTAATGCCAATAAGACATTTTTACAAACAGTAACCTCACCGCAGACAGGAACACCAAATACATTTGCTACTGTAGCATTCCAAAATGAAGTATCTGACCCTGGTGGTAATTATTCCACACCTACTTACACTGTACCTGAAACAGGTCAATATAGTTTTAGTAGTACGGTACATTATGTAAGAGATTACGGTTCAGATACAGTAGTTAGAGAAGGTTTAAAAATAAAGAAGAACGGTCTAGTTGTAGCTAATACTTTTTTTGAAGCAGATAGAAACGATCCTTTAACTGGTAGTTTAGGAGTGTCTTATACTAATCAATCATTAACGGCTACAGACACTATTGAAGTACAGTTTACTTTAGACTACATAAGTGGTACTGATACTATAAATGACGACTATATTATATTCGGTTCAGATAATGGATTTAATACTTTCTTTAGTTCTGATTTAGCTCCTACTACTTTTATTAATGCATCAGTAGATATGTCTCAGCAATGGGAGCCTTTAACTAAAACTTTAGATGTATTAAAAGGTATTATAGATTTATTTAACTTAGTTATTATACCTGTAGATGGGAGTAAGACTGAATTAGAGATACACACGTTTGATGATTGGTTTACTTCTGGTACAAAAGTAGATTGGACTAGTAAGTGGAATGAAGCTGTAAGAAAGTCTATAACTCATCCAGTAATTGAACAACCTAAAAAATTATTATTCCAAAACGTAGAAGATGAAGATAGAATAAGTAAACTAGCTTTAGATAGTGACCCTAACTACCAATATGGTACATTAGAGGTTATAGCTGGTAATACAGTTAGTCAAGGAGAAGAAGAAGTAGGTAGTTATTTTGGACCTACCGTACTAGCTTCACAAACAGAAAGTGGTAGTGCTAATTTAATATTTGACCAAGGAAATGATTTCTTCTTTCCTCATTTATATAAATTTGAAAACTCAGAACAAGAGGCATATAAGTTTAAACCTAGAGTAGGTTATAGAGTTGGTAATAGTTTACCAGGTACAATATATATTGGTTCAGCAGTTGCTAACATACCTGTTACTGGTGATTATTATACTTTAGCTAACGTTCAAGACCTTAACGTAACTTCTACTACTAAAAATTTACACTTTAACACAACATATACTTCTTATATACCTCAAGGGTATAATATATCTAGTTCTTTGTCTCAGTTTGACTCTAATTGGAAAACTTACATAGATAGTTTATACTGGGAAGATGGTAGAAAAGTGACACTAGATGTAAAGTTTGAACAAAACGAATACAGAGACATAAAGTTAAACGATATAATCTTTATAAAAGATACTCAGTATAGAATAAATAAAATTAAAGGGTTTAATTTAACAGATGATGATATAGCAACAGTAGAGCTGTTAAAACTTTACCCTGCATATGTTAATGTGCAAACACCGGCAGTTGTTCCGCCTACACCAACACCAACACCAGGGCCAACACCAACCCCAACGGCAACACCAACACCTACACCAACACCTACACCAAGTCCGACACCTACTCCGACTCCAACACCGACTCCAACACCGACTCCGGTTTACTATAGTCTTTTAAGGTGTACAGATAGTGCAACTGGATTTAGAACAGGTCAAGAAACAAGTGCAATAGCTTTAAGTGTTAACGATAGAGTTCAGGATGCTTCTTTAGTTAACTATAGAGTATTAGGGACAACTACAACAGGTACATCAGTTGGTAATGTAACAGATACAGGTTTAACAGGATGTCCAGCAGTACCTACTCCTACACCAACACCTACTCCAACTCCAACTCCAACACCTACTCCATTACCATATAGAGTAATATACTTAGGTCCAGGTGTAAGTTCGGCAGATGCTTGTGATGGTTGTCCAGGGCCAACTAATACAACAGCTTACATATCACCAAGTAAGACAATAGCAACATTATCAACTGCTGATTCTATATACAGTAATACTTCACTAACTACTAACTATAACGGTGGATTAAAATGGTATAGTTTAAGTAATACTTTAGGGTTAATAAGTGGTAGTAGAACAGCATTAATAAACGCATCTACAGCTCCAACAAGTAACATAGACGCTTTACAGTCTTGTCCATGTCCAACACCTACTCCTACTCCAACTCCTACTCCAACTCCTGGAACTCAGGAAATATCAGTAGTAGCATGTGGAACAGCAAGTCCTACATATCACGTAGAGGTTAGTGGAGCAACTGGATTAACAGTAGGTTTAGGTATACAATTTAGTTCAGGGGGTACAACAGGAGGATGTCCAACATTTAGTAGTAGTCAATGTTACGAGATTACAGCAGTTAATATAGGATACCACAACTGTCAAGCAGTATTCCATGCAGTAAGTAGTAACTGTGGAGGATTATCTGGGTGTGCTACTCCTACTCCAACACCGACACCGGGTCCTACGCCTACACCAACACCGACTCCAACTCCGACTCCAACTCCGAGTATAATATATAAGAGGTATTTAGATTGTACTGATCCAACTAATATATTAGACGTAAGTGGTCCATTTGGTGCAACATTCCCTAACGTACTTAAAGATGGAGCAGTATGTTATGAATTTAATTCTAACGCAGGTAGTGGTGTTGATGGTTCATATACTTTATATACAGGGTTTGCTACTTGTGTTGCTTGTGCTGGTCCAACACCAACTCCTACACCGACTCCTACTCCTACACCAGTACCATGTAATGCTGTTAATTTACGTTTAGAAGGAACATTAGTAGATCCTGTCGATTGTTCATCTAGTGGTACATTCTATATTAATACAGCTAACTTCTCAACAGCAACAGACTTACACAGAGTAAGTGATTGTACAAGACAAGCATTACCAGGTTACTACTACGAATCTAATTTTTATAGATACTGGGACCCAACATCAGGATTTGGAGCAAGTGGAACTGTAACATGTATATAACATATAAACTAGAAACTATTTAATAGTATGGCAACTAAGACATATAATATCGACATTAACGTTCAAAGTAAGACTTTAGGTCAACTAGAGACTCAGTTGGCTGAGGTTAATGAAGAACTAAAACAGGTTGATAGAAATAGTGAAGCTTTTAAAAACTTAACCACACAAGCTCAAGCTCTTAATAAAGAAATAAATAAAACCAATAAAGAAATTGAAGGTTTTACTATGGAGAAGAAAATAGATGCTGCTAATGGAGCTGCTATGGCATTCTCAGGTACTTTAAATACTGTAGTAGGTAGTTTAGGTTTATTGGGTATAGAATCAGAGAAGTTTGGGGAGTTTGAAAAGAAAGCTGCATCAGCTATTGCTGCTGGTATAGGTATTAAAGATATGACTGAAGGTCTGTCTAAAGTAGGTCCAGCATTTGCTTCAGCAGGTAAGGCTGCAGTTGCATTTGGTAGAACAACTAAAGGAGCATTAATTGCAACCGGAGTAGGTGCATTTGTGGTATTAGTAGGGGTATTAGTAGCAAATTGGGATAACGTTACCAAAGCCATAAAGAAGTTTGGGGAATCCGTACCATTAGTAGGTAAAGCTTTAACATTCCTTACCGATGCATTTAATAAAGTAAAAGAATCTTTAAGAGGAGTTACAGATGCTTTAGGTATAACAATGACTGAAGAAGAGTTATTCCAACAGAGTCAACAAGAGTCTTTAGAGCAAGACATAAGAATAGCTAATGAAAAGCTTGCAATAAGAACTGCTGAAAAAGCAGATATAAGGGAATTATACAATCTTAAGAAAAGTATTTTAGAACAAGAGATAGCTCTTTTACAAATGCAAGAAGATAAAGAAGAAGAGTTTCTTGCAAAACGTACAGAGTTAAGAGTATTAGAAGCAGCAGAAAGAACTAGATTACATGAAGAAGAAATGCTTAGAAGGCAAGAAGAAATGGCTTCTATGGATGAGATTAGTAGTATTACAGCTCAAAAGGCTACTTCAGAAGTTGAGATTACTTCAATGGCAGCTACTGACATTAACAATATACTTGCTAATAAGTTAGCTAAAGATAAAGCAACATCAGATGCATCGGTAGCTATATCAGATGCTGAACAAGAAGAGAAGAGAAAGAATCTTATGCTTACCGGTATTGCATTAGAGACGTTAAGTAATATAGCAGGTCAAGAAACACAAGCAGGTAAAGCATTAGCATCAGCAGGAGCATTAATAAATACTTATTTAGCAGCTTCAGATGCATTAAAGTCAGTACCGTTTCCATTTAACTTTGTAGCTGCAGCAGCAGTTGTAGCAAATGGTTTAGCCACTGTTAAAAGAATTAACGAAACAGAAGTACCAGGAGAGAGCGGAGGAGGTATGGCGTCGGCATCACCTACTTCTTTCGTTGCTCCTAATACACAAGACTTACAAGCAGCTCAATCTGTAGCACCTAATATAGCTCCAGCAACACCAATGGTACAGGCTTATGTGGTAGCAGGAGATACTAGATCAGCTGATGAAGCAGAGGCTAAAATACAAACTAGGAGAACCTTTGGGTCCTAAAACTATTTAATAATATGAAAATTGTAGAATTACTTATAGACGAATTAGATAAATTATCAGGTTTTGATGCTGTAGCGTTAGTAGAACAACCAGCTATTGAATCAGATTTTTATGCATTTAAAAACCAAGACTTAGAAGACATAATTACTTTTGAGTTAATTAAACAGGCAATGTCAGAAAACTTTGAAGGGTTTGACAACCATCCAACAGAGTCTTATTCTAACCATGATTTACACTTTGACGTCTCTGTTATTAAAACAGATGAAGGTAATAAGTATATTATGAATGGAGAGTTAACACCAGATTTACATTTAGTTACCGGTAATACCTACTGTTTCGATCAAAGTAATCCTACTAACGACACACACAATATAAGAATCAGTCTTACTAAAGACGGTACTTGGGGTGGAGGAAAAGAATTTAATAAGGGTGTAGCTGTAATGGGTGATAAGTTATACTTACAAATAACTGACTCTACTCCAAAAGAATTGTACTACTACTGTGTTAATCATGCAGGTATGGCTAATGATGCAAGAATATATGTAGATACAGAACAAAGAGAAAACTTTGCAAGCTATACAGACTATCCTCAAGGAGCTACAAACAATGCTAAAAGAGCATTAAAGTATGCAGAAAAAGAAGGATGGGGATCTTGTGGTACACCAGTAGGTAAAGCTAGAGCTAATCAATTAGCAAAAAGAGAGCCAATATCAGAAGATACTATTTCAAGAATGGCATCATTTGAAAGACACAGAAGAAATTCAGATACTCCTTATGGTGAAGGGTGTGGTAAATTAATGTGGGATGCATGGGGTGGAGATTCAGGCATAGCATGGGCTCAGAGAAAGTTAAAACAAATTCGTAAAGAAGAACAGTCAAAGCAAAATATCTTTCAGGAGAGCTTCTCTATTACAGGTAAAAACGATGCATATAAGTTTGCTTTAGATACAGATGAAATGAGAGTTACAGGTGCATTAATGGTACCAGACAAGCTTATAAAAAGATACGATCAAGAAGGTAATGAATACTTTGTTTATTTTTCTAAAAATACAATTAAGCAGATAGCTGATAAGATGATGAAGAATAAATTACTTGATAAAATGAATTTAGAACACGATCCAAATCAACCGGTAGAAGGGTTTATGACCGAAACGTGGATTGTTGAAGATAGTATGAAAGATAAATCTAGATCTTATGGTTTTGATTTCCCAGAAGGAACATGGGTTGGTACTTACCAAATAGAGAATGAAGACATATGGGAGTTAGTAAAAAATAAAACAGTAAAAGGTTTCAGTATTGAAGGTTTCTTTTCTGATAAACTAATACAAGCTAAAAAAGCTTAATATATATATATATATGAACCCATATACAACTTCTGAGTATGAACTAGCAGGATTCTTTTCCTCTGGTTTAATAGGATTTTTACACTTTCAAGACTTAATAATGGCAATACTTTTAGGTTTCTTCGGAGCTTTAGGAGCATGGTGCTTCCAACGTATTGTAAATAAAATAAAAAAGGGCAAAGACCAATAAAACCTTTTCGTCCGTAACAGTGTCTTTACCCCTTCTTTTAAAAGTACATATAACTATGTGAACAGCATAACTAGTTAGTACTTTTTTTGCTAGAGTGTATAAATCTAGTTGTATGTATTTGGTTTAGCATAGGATTAAGTCTTTTAATCCATTTTTTTTCTGCATCTAACCTATCTCTTTTATCGTTTTGTTCCTCTAAAACGAACCAAGTTATTATTTTAGCTCCTTTATGTCCAACATTACCTGGTTGTTGACCTCTATGCTGTAAAACTCTGGAGGTAATCTTATCTGAAGCACCTACATATAATCCTTTAGTGGTAATAAGTAAGTAAACTCCTTTTTTTTGTCTCTTCCAATAATCTTTCTGAGCTTTATAAGCAGCTACATTCCATCTTTTAGGGTTATCTTTTCTCCATTTAGCTGAGGTATGTTTAGTCATCTTGTTATAGTGACATTTTCTACAGTAGGTATAAGTATACTTTTTTAAAGTTCTTTTGTTTATAATTGTATAAAAGTCTTCAATTGGTAACTCTTTACTACACTTAGTACATTCTCTAGTATTCATCTGGACTGAGATTATGATCGTTTGCTATCTTAACAACGATGTCGTATTGACCTATTGTTAACGTATCATAACCATTGTTCAGTAAGTTTTCTAAGAAAGAAGTATTACTATTATTAGCTTTCTGTAATTGTATAAGCTTACTAATTAACTTACTATCTTTATCAACTAATTTTACTTCTTTATTTGTATTAACTACTTCTTTAGTACTATCTAAACTATCTTTTAACTGTTTAATTATACCTTCTATAGTAGTTAACTTGTTAAGTATTGTTTCTTTGTTCATATTATTCTTTTTGGTTAACATTTATTATATATTAATAATATAGCTAGAAAATACCAAACCGCCAAATAAAATATACCTTTTTACGAATAATGTACCAAACACATAGGTTTTAGTACGGATTCAATAAAAATATGTATATAGTTGATTCTTTGAGTAAAATTCCTTACCTTATTGGTAATAAGTGTATAATTATATATAAAGAAGAGTATGAGTAGAGATAAAGAGGATAGAGAGTTAACTTGGAAAGAGTTTGAAGAAAGATTAGATATAGTCTTTGAAGAAATAAAAAACCTTATAGAGGATACCTATGGCAGATAAAATATTTATACAGATTCCATCATACAGGGATCCTGAACTTATACCCACAATAGAAGATTGTTTAGAAAAAGCTAAATACCCAGAAAGATTAACTTTTGGTATTTGTTGGCAACACCATAAAGAAGACGAGTGGGATAACTTAGACAGGTATAAAGACAATCCAAACTTTACAATTATAGACATACCATGGGATGAAAGTAAAGGATTATGTTGGGCAAGAGCATCTATTCAAAAACTATGGAAAGGTGAGAAGTATACTTTACAGCTTGACTCACATCATAGGTTCTTACAGGATTGGGATGTAGAGTTAATAGAAATGATGAAGTTAACAGGTTCAGAAAAACCTATAATAACTTCTTATGCTGGAATGTATGACCCTAAGAACAATGTAAAGTTAAATCAAGACCCATATAAGATGGTAGCTAAACGTTTTACAGCAGGAGGTACTATTTTATTTTTTCCAGAATCAATACCAAACCATACCTTATTAACTAAACCAATACCGGGTAGATTTGTAAGTGGTCACTTTTACTTTACTTTAGGTATACACTGTAAGGAATACAAATATGATCCAGACTTATATTTTGCTGGTGATGAAATAAGTCTATCTATTAGGTCTTTTACTTTAGGTTATGATATATTTCATCCACATAAGACAGTGGTATGGCATGAATATACAAGAGAGGGTAGAGTTAAACATTGGGATGACCATATATCAGAAAAAGTAGAACAAATATGGACTGATAGAAACAATATTAGTCTTAAAAGGTTAAGACAAATGCTACAGGAAGAAGATAATGGAACAGATATTGGTGAGTATGGATTAGGTAGTGTAAGAACTCATAGAGAGTATGAAAATTATGCTGGTATAGACTTTGCTAATAGAGTATTGCATGAAAGAACAATTAAAGGTGAGACACCTCCTATAACACATGACAACGATGTTGAATGGAGAACCGTTAAACCACAAGACTACACTTTAGAGGTAGATTGGACTGAACATTGGCCTAAATTAAAATCTCAGACGAGTTGTACTTGCAACTTTGATTTTATTTACTTAGGTATAGAAAATAAAAATAACCAACTCTTACATAGACAAGATTTAACTAAAGAAGACTTTTTGAATGGTATCAATACTAAAACTACTCTTAAGTTTACAGCATTTAGTGAACCTTATAAAGTAGTATTATGGCCTCACAAGAAAGATGGAGAATGGTTACAACGTATAGACTTTGATTTACCAGCTTAGAATTGAACTTAGGTGATCAAATAATAGCATTTGCAACAGGCAAGAGAGTATTTAACAAAGAACTTCAGAAGTTATACAACTACAAATACGAGTTTGATGTTTCTTCTAGACCAACCATACAACCTATAAACTATAAGTACAAACCATCTATTTTTAAAGGTAAATACCTAACTTACCAGTTTGATAAAAGTTTTAAACAAAGAACCTGGTGTAAAGAACACATATTTGACAATAGACAACTACAAGCTATATACAAGTACTACGAATCTCAAGGTTATAAAATGGTGGACATAGGTAATAACAAGTATTCGTTAACAGAAACTGCTGATATTATAAACAGTTCAGAAGGACATATAGGTTTATGTAGTGGAATGGGTTGGTTTTCTTTAGCTTGTGGTAAAAAACCTGTAGTATGGTACTCAACTAACACTAACTGTAAGTATTTAACAAGTTTTAAGCAGTGGTGGTTACATAATAATGCTATCGTTAAGTATTTTGATGAAAATTTTAATATAACAAATTGTAATATAGCTATAGATGGAAAAAAGTACAATTATACTGGTAGGTAATGGACCTTCTTTGTTAGACAATAAGAACGGTAGTAAAATAGATAGTTTTGACACAGTATTAAGGTTTAATTTATACAATACCGATAAACATTCTGAATATACCGGAGTTAAGACTAATATATGGTTTACAGTATCTAATGTAAGAATAACAAAAAGGAAAGTAGATGAGGTTTACTTTCATGGCTGGTATAAAGATAAAGAAACCCACCCATACTATTTAAAACTACAAGAGTACTTTGACAACACTAAAGTAATCAGTGATGACCTATTGACAGAAATGAGAAGACATTTTGATACAAAATACGGTATGTTTAGTACCGGTATGATTGCTATATATGTTATGTTAAAGCAATATAAGCAAATAACCCTAACAGGTTTTGACTGGTGGAATAAAGAATATAAATTACACCATTACTTCGATTCTAATGAACCTCAGTTTAAAGAAGTTAAAGGGAATGGACATCAACCAAGTTTAGAAAAACAATTTATAAACTCATTTGGTGATAGAATAAAATGGTTATAATACACTGTATATATTCTATTTAGGGTCAAGCCTATTTATTTTTATAGGAAATTACTTTTAACCCTAAAAATCTTTTAATATGAACAAAGATCAATTAAAGGAGCTTGTAAAAAAGTATTTTTCACTTACCGAAATGACTGAAACGGAAAACTCTTCAGAGGAAAATCAAAACTTTGATTCAGCTACTTTAGTAGACGGAACAAAAATTACAAACAAGAAGGACTCTTCTTTCGCTGTTGGTGATGAATTGTACGTTATTACAGAAGCAGGAGAAGAAGTATTGGCTCCATCTGGCGAACATACTACTGAAAGTGGTATAACTGTAACAGTAGACGGTGAAGGAAAAATCACTGGAATAGCTCGCCCAGACGGTGATGATTCTGGTTCATTAGCAGAACACGAAGAAGAAATGTCTTCAGAAGAAGCTACTGAATTATCAGAAGAATCAACAAAAGAGGTTAAGTTAGACGAAGATGAAATTATCAATGAAGAAATCGTAGAGATGGATATCAAAGAAGAAATCATTGAAGCTATCATGACTGAAGTAGGACCTGCAATAGAGGAACTACGCAAAAAAATGACTGAGCACGAAGATATGTTGACAGAACACGAGGAAAAAATGACAGAGTACATGAGTGCTCCATCATCTAAACCGACTGCAGAATCAAGATATGCTAAGTCTAGAAATAACTTCGAAAAACCTAAAGCAGTGTACAATCAAAAGAGGTACGAAAAAGCTTTATTTAAATTAACAAACTCTAAAAATCAATAATTATGGCACTAGATGTATCAGCATTAAATGACTTTAATAATGAGTTAGCAGGTAAATTAGTCTTAGACTCAGTTTATACTGGTAACACAGCAGAGTACGTTAGCGTTCAGGAAGGCATCAAATTTCAAGAGCCTCTTAATCTTGTATCAGTAGCACCTTACTTCCAAGGAGGTAACGCCGTTTCAACTGCTTCAGGATCAGCTGACTTTACTCAAAGAAACATAACAGTTACTAAAAGAACTGCTTATGACGCATGGAACTTGCAACTTCTTACTGAGAAGTATACAGGTAAAGCTTTCTTACCAGAAGGCTCTTACGAAGACACAATGACAATCTTAACAGAGATGTCAAGTGATCTAGTAAAAAAATCACAACAAAATAACGATGACTTCTTATGGAACTCAATTAGTGGATCTACATTCGCTAACTCTACAGTAACACCACAAGCAGATGGATTCAAGAAATTAATTTCAGGGTCTACTTCAGGTGTAAATGTAGCAACAGGTATTGGAGCAGATGCAATTGTAGCAGTTACAGCATACTCTCAGATAGCTAAAATGTTAGAATCAGTAGATGTAAACGTACTAGATGCTCCAGACCTAACAGTATGGTGTGGTACTTCAGTATTCCAAAGAATAATTCACGGATTAACTACTCAAAACTTATTCCACTTCGATCCTACAACAGTAGCAACAAGAGGAGGTTTTTATGAAGTCCCATTACCAGGATATCCAAATATAAAAATAATTGGAACTTATGGTTTAAGATCTTCAGAAAGAGTAATAATCGGCCCAGCATCTGATATGGTAGTAGGAACAGATTTATCTTCTGATACTACAAACTTCCAAATGTGGTACGATATCAATGGAGACGCATTGAAATATAGATTAAGAAACAAGTTAGGAGTTCAAGTAGGACACCCAGCATACTTCGTATCTAACGACCAAGCGTAAGTAGAAGCTTTATACAGTATATGGGGTTTTAATTAACCCCTAATACTTTTTTTTAACCTTTAAAAAATAACATTATGGCATGTAATTTAAGTAGCGGATTTTCTTTAGGATGTCGCGACAATATTGGCGGCATAAAAAACTTATACATATTATCTGGATCAGTATCTAGTGTTACAGCATCATCTGGTGCTATTAGTAACATAGCAGGTACAGGTACTTTCTTTAAGTTTGAGCTACCAAGAAACGTCGGTGACTTTACAGAGACTCCAACACCAAGTCTAGAAAATGGCACAGTTTTTTATTCTCAGGTAACAAATTTAGCTATGCATAAGTTACAAGCTTCTATAAGAAATCAAGTAAAAGTATTAGTTCAAAACCCTGATCTAAAGATTGTTGTTGAAACAAACAACGGTACAGACGATTATGTAGGACAATTCTTTTATGTAGGAAGATACAGAGGAAGCACTGTAACAGGTGGAACAGGTGGAACCGGAACAGCAATGGGAGATGCAAATCAATATGCATTAACTTTTGAAGCAATGGAACCTAACCCAGCAGAAGAGATTACCACTACTGGTAATTTAACTGATGCGTTAACTACTATCACAGTTAGCTAAACTGAATAAGAATAAGGGTTGGTTTAATTATCAACCCCTATTTTATTAATTTAAAGATATGTTAAACATATACCCTACTGAAGCAACAGGAAGTGTTGCAATATGGCCAGCAACTGGTAGTCGTACTGGTGCTAACTATAAACTAGAGCTAATCAATGACATGAATATGAATTCATCGTCATTTTCTTTGTCTCTAACAAACACTCCTAATAACCTAAGTGAGTATATGCAGTTAGATTATCTTTCAGGCTCTGCAGGTATACCAAGTGCTAGCGGTTTATATAGTTATAACTTAAAAGCAGATATAGCAGCAGGTCAATTAAAATGGACTGAAGCTTCTAATTTATGGACAGCTATTCAAAGTCAATGGACTAATGTTACAACAGCAAGTGGAATATTTGAAACAATAGACAGTGGTAGAGCATTTGTATATGGAACTAATGATCCAGAGTTTACAGAAAACATTACCTCAAATGAAAATGGTACATATATAACTTACTATTCATAAAATGGCAGATACTAATAAATTTAATTTTACAAAAATTAATAACTCCAAGTTAAGAGAATTTAACCATAAGGAGTATAAAAAAGATAAAAACGAGAAGTTCGTAAAAAATGGAGACGATAATATGTTTCCACAACACTTAATTGAAATGTATAATAAAAGTTCTGTTAACGCAGCTTGTATTAATGCTATAGTTGAAGGTATTATAGGACAAGGGTTAACAGCTAACGATGAATTATACTTAGAGAGAGCTAATTCAGCTGGTGAAAGTTGGAATGACTTATTCACTAAATGTTCTCTAGATTTTAAACTCCACGGTTCGTTCGCCATGGAAATAGTTTACAGTAATGACAGAACTAGGCTAGAAGCTTATCATGTTGACTTTAGTTATTTAAGAGCTAAAGAAAAGAATAAGTACGGCCACATCCCTGGTTATTTTATCTCAGAAGAATGGGACAGAAAAAATAGATTTTCAGGTATTGTTTATAAAAGCGAGGATAATATGGACTATCTGCCAGCGTACAATCCCGATAAAAAACAAGAAGAACCTCATCAAATCTATGTTCACAGAGACTACAGACCAGGGCAATCTTACTATCCTCTACCGGACTACGTAGGAGCATTAAGAATTATCGAACTAGATACCTCTATTGATGACTTTCACGTAAACAATATTAAGAATGGTTTAGCACCATCACTTAGTATTACCACTTTTACAAATGGTACTCCGGATCAATTAAGAGAGATAGAACAACAACTATTAGCAAATTATGGTGGTACTAACAATGCAGGTTCACTTATGTATATTGATGTACCAGAAAAAGAAATGGCACCAGTAATAACTCCAATACCTCAAAATGGAGCAGATGGTTATTATACAACCATTAATGATTTAGTAATGCAGAAGATTTTAACTGCACACAGAATTACTAGTCCAATGCTATTAGGTATCAAAACAGAAGGACAACTTGGAGGAAGAGCAGAGTTAATAGATGCTAATTTATTATTCATGAATTTAGTTATCTTACCTTTCCAGCAAGACCTATTAGGCTGTTTTGAAATGATAATGTCATTTAACTATCCTGATGTAGTATTAGGTATAGAGCAAAAAAGATTACTAGAAGATGGAGTACAGGATCAAGAAGTAATCGTTGGAACAGACACAACAGATGCAGAAGAAGAAGCAGTAAGTGAAGAAAACGTCACTGATACTGACACAGAAGGTGAACCTTTATTAGCTTAAATCTATTTAATAGTATGACAACCACCTTTTTAATTTCAGAAGCAAAAATAAGAAGCTTTACTAGCTTGAATGATGCTGTTGATTCAGCACTTATAAAGAACTGTATAAGAACAGCTCAAGATGTATGGCTACAAAATATAATTGGTACCGTACTCTACAATAAACTTATATCTGATGTTGATGCAGGTACGTTAACAGGTAACTATAAAGGATTAGTAGATGACTACATACAAGACTTTTTATTGTATGCAGCTTATTACGAAACTTTAGAAGAGATTTACCTAAGACCAAGAAACAATGGTTTACTAAGACCTAATGGAGGAGAGAACTCTGACCCAGTTGAAAGAGATCTTTATGATATGAAAAGACAAAGTCTTAGAAACAAAATGGACTATTACAGTCAAAGACTAACAGAATACATCTTAGAGGAAGATAATCTATTCCCAGAGTTATCACAAGATACTAAATTATACCAACAACTACCAGACTATACTAATAAGTATAAAAATCCATTTGTGATGAGAGGTAGTTACTATTTAGATTTTGCTAGAGAGTACGGAATTAGAACATACGATACAAGATACAAACAATACCCTCAATAATGGCAGCAGATTTTAACTTAACCAATCAGTACATATCAGCAAGTTTTGACAACCTTATGCAAAACTCTGGTAGTATACCAGTTAATGGATTAGGAACACAAATTAGTAACCTAACAGTTACTTCTTCTTATGCAACTACAGCATCTTTTGCTTTAAATTCAGAAGCACAAGTAAGTGCATCTTATGCTAATAGAGCAGGAGTAGCAGATGCAGTAAGTGGTAGTAATGTAGTAGGTAACGTTGCAACAGCTTCTTTTGCTTTAACTGCCTCAGTAGTATTAGGAACCATAACATCAGCTTCATATGCAATAAGTGCTTCACAAGCTGAATTATCTAATAATGCAATAAATGCTACTTCAGCAAGTCATGCTATTATAGCTAACAGTGCTTTAACAGCAACTTCTGCAAGTCATGCATTAGTAAGTAATACTTCAATAAGTGCTTCACATGCTTTACAGGCAAATAATGCTACAACTGCAACTACTGCAACAACAGCTTCTTATGTAACAACAGCTCAAACAGCATCATATGTAGCAGCTGCTAATATAAACGGAACAGTAGCAACAGCAACTAGTGCATCACATGCATTGAGAGCAGATATAAGTGATAATGTAGCTTCTACTGCAAGATTAAATGTAACTGATATAACTGCAAGTAATGCAACATTTACTTCAGCTTCAATTGGGTATTTAAAAACAGTAACAGGTTCAGCAACAATCATAGGAGACGAATACATTATTTTAAATGCAGATTCACCTACTAAAAGATTTGCTGGAATAAAAGTATACGATAGTGGATCTGGTTTAACAGGGTCGTTTGAATGGGATAGTGTAGATGATAACTGGATACAAGTCGAAACAGGAGGAACATCAGCAGGTATGCTTACAGGTATATCTGGTAGTAAAGGATCAGAAGCTTATCCTTCTAACAATACAATATTAAAAGGTACAGGTAACCATACAGTACAAAATTCTATTATAACAGATAATGGAACATTAGTACAGGTAACAGGTAATGTATCAGCATCAGCATTCTTAGGTGATGGTTCAGGCTTAACAAATATTTCACCAGCCTCATCTTCTTATGCATTAAGTGCATCATTTGCACAAACAGCATCTTATGTAAATCCATTAACCCAAGATGTACAGATAACTGGTAGTTTAATCGTTAGTAGAAGTAGTGGTCAAGCATTAACTTCAGATGGTAACTTTACTGCTAATTTATTTACACCTTCAGCATTTTCAGAACATAAAATACTTACAGCACCAGCATTTACTAAAACAGTAGGTGTAACAGAAACATATAATATCAACCAAATGGTTTACCAAAACTATGCATTTGGTTCAGGTCATTATGAAAATAACTGGATGGTATCTCAATGGGATAGTTCAGGTTTCAACTACGGTATGGACATGTTAATGGGTGCTACAAGAATTAATGCTAATGTAGTTGCAAGTGGTAGTGGAGCTGCTGCAGGAAGAAATGCTGCTTTCTCAGTATTAGATGATACACCAAACCATGCAGACGGAGCAGGAGATGCAGTAGCAAGGTATTATGGTAGAACGATGGAGCTTGGTTTATATAACAGTGAAACGATTGTTATAGGTAACAACATTAAAGCACCTAGTGGATATACAACTGCAAACACTCACTTAACTGCAAGAGACCAAATAATAATTGGTTCAGCACAAGGAGCATCTTATCCTTATAAAGGAGGTACAAGAGCATGGGACGGTACTAGTAGTCCTACGAAAGATATAAACTTCTATTATACAGGATCAGCTAACTTTATACAGACAGGTTCAGCAACTGGACCAGCAGTAAAAATAACTGGTTCGTTAAACATAACAGGAAGTGGGTTAAATGAATCTACAATAATAGGTAACCTTAAACAAACATTCCCATCACCGGGTAATAATCAATCAGTAGGATTAGTAGAATTATCTGGGACTAACACTATAGGAGGTAAAAACTATACCAATAAAAACTTCTTTGTAGCAGACTTTAACACATTTGGAGAACAATTTAGAGATTACTACTCAATAGAGTACTACGATAGCTTTGCATATAATTATGGTACAGAGTTAAACATAAACGGTAAAGCTACAAGATTAGCATTACAGGCTTCTGGTTCAGGAACTGGGTTTAATGCAGCAAGAGCAGCTAACTTTACTTTAAGAGATAATTATGATGGTACAGGAGACGTTAGATTAGTTGCAGGAAATGATATAAATACTAAATTTATTTTAGGTAATAGAGGTTTAGAAGTTTCAGGATCTGTTAAAAGCAATATAACTGGTTTAGCTATAGCATCAACTACTGCATCAATGGATTGTCAAGACGGTGATATGTTTGTTTTAACTCTTGCAAATGGAGTAGATACACATTTAGATGCAACAAACGTTCAAGCAGGACAGACAATATCTTTAGAGGTAACCAACAATGCAACAGGAGCTGGTACTTTATCATTTAGTCCAGACTTTAAGTTTGCAGGAGGTACAGCACCAACAGTAACAGCAACAACATCAGCTAAAGATATTATTACATTCCAAGCTTTTGATTCAACATCACTAAACGGAACAGCAGTATTAAATTTAAGTTAACATGGGATTAAGTAAACCATTTGCCTTTATGGGATCATCAGCAGCAGGTGAACTAGTCAATGACGGTTTAGTTCTTTACCTAGATGCAGGAGATACAGCAAGTTACCCAGGAACAGGAACTACGTGGACAGATTTAAGTAGTACTGCACAAAACTTTACACTTAATGGATCACCAACACCAGTACATGTATCAGGTGATCAAGGATACTTTACTATGGATGGTAGTAGTCAGTACTTTGCAAATGGAGTTTCTAATGCATATATTACACCTGCATCTTCATCAGTAGAGTGGACTATAGAAACTATTGCAGAGTCTAATACACTATCAGGCTATAGAGGTTTAGCAACAGTATGGCATAGTGGTACTAATCAAGTATGGTGGCATGGTTTATCAGGTGCAACATCAGGAGGTGTACACTGGGCATTAAGAGAGGATCCAGCAACAGGTGGAGATTCAGACTTTTATAACAGTTCAGCTATATATTCTCTTAACACACTTACCCATATGATATGGAAAGTAAATTATACTGCTAAAACATTAAACTGCTGGTTAAACGGTACTCAAGTTATTACAGATGATGCAATAACAGTAGATAGTATGGATACAGCAGGATCAGATTCTTACTTACAGATAGGTAAACAAAATTCAGGTAACTATTGGAGTGGTAAAATAGCAATGGTTAGAATATATAACGAGTATGGATTCACTACAGCAAATGCAGAACAGAACTATGATTACTGGAAAAATACAAGAGGATACGCAATTTAACATTTATTAATTATGAAAACATATACAAGAGAAGAACTTACAAACTTAACATCAGATCAATTTAATGCTTTATCTAAAGCAGAACAAGATGATGTAAGATCACAAGGTAGAGCTTTTTTAGTTGCTGACCAAGGAGACTTAGCATAATATTTAATTCCCATGATTAAATAAAAAAGGATTACTTTCCAAGTTTCAGCCACGGTACAATTCCTTTTTATAGAGCCTTTATGGCTCTTTTTTTTTCTTTTATGGTAAAAGTTGGATAGTTATAATAAAGTTCTTATTTTATAATAAACAATGAAGGAAGATCAAAAAAGAAGATTAGTTACAGAAGAAATTGGTAACATTTACGAACAACTTGTAATTAACTGTAAAAAGACTTGTGGTGCAGGGTACGACAAATGGGGTGAAGACTTATTAGCTATGTGTGTTGAAATGTTCTTAGAAAAGGAAACTGAATACATATATAAAGTTTACACAGATGGTAAGTTAGAAAATTTCTTAACATTTATGATGAGCTTTCAGTTAAAGTCTAGTACCACAAGGTTTTTTCATAGGTATAGAAAGCATATGAGTATGAATAGAGAGTTGTATGACAATATGGCTGTTGAACAACAAAGAGTAGCTAGGAATACTGCCTTTGAAGACGAACAGTCAGAAGTTTACACTTGTATGAAGAAAGTAATAGATAAGTTAAACCCTTATGAAAAGATGTTAGTTAATGAAATAATGATAGAAGGAGCTAGATACAATACAACATCAGAGAAGTATAAGATTAATTACCATTCATTAAAAGGTGACTATAAAAAAGTTCAAATGAAAATAAAAAAATTATGCAAACACCTTATATAATATCTCTAATAGTTAACATAGGACTAATTATGTTAGTTCTCTCGTTAGTTTATCCTCGTTTAATAGCAAGATATAGGAGAAAGAAGAAACAAGGAGAGATACAAGAATACAATAGAGTAAAACGATATGTCAATGAATATTTAGATTCGTTAAGAACTGATGACAATTGATCTATTTAATTTAATAGGATTGGCTTACTTATCAAATATGGTAGTAAGCGAGTTTAAACCAATACAACCTGCTAAGGAGAAGGTAGTCGAGTTTCTTTATACACATTTACCTCCCTTTTCGATCCTTCTTACGTGCAGCAAATGTCTGGCTTTTTGGTTAGGTCTGTTTATATACGTAGACATTTTCCATGCTGCACTAGCAGGTTTCTTTGGTTATTTAGTTAAACACTTAATTGATAGAATAAATTTCTGGTATGAGTGAATGGTTATTAAATGATTTCCCTAAGTATCAAGGTAAGACCTTACGTAGTAGTGTAAAAGATGCTTATACTAAAGCAGAAACGATTATTTCCGGTGTAGTTACGTTACCTGATTGTGATTGTCAATATGGTTCTTATCAAAACAAAATAAATAAGTTATACGAAGAATGGGTTATAAAAAATACAAAGTAAATAAAGGAGACTACATAACAGATAACTACATTAAAGATGTAGAGCATTACCTTTATAATGACTTACCAATAGATAAGTTTTATGAAGATGCTGCTGTGTCAAGGTTTAATCAAAGAGTTATAGAAGGTCTTCTAAAGAAAGGAGAGAAGTATACTAGATTAAAGCATGAAAGAGATCATATAGTACTTACTAGCTTTGGTAGATGTATAAACACTCATTTAGTTAAACAGTTTGCTATGAGGATATCAGCTCATACTTTTCACTTATATGTAACAGGTAAGAAGATTAACTTACCAGAAATATTTAAACAAGAGAGTTGGGAGTATGACTTTCACCAAATAAAAAACAAGTATATAAAAAATAAATGGAAGTATCAAGACACTTCTAAGTATAGTTATTATGCAGGTAAAGCTAAAGAAAAAAGAACTAAGTATAAGTGAGGGGTTATTCACTAGTGTGGTTTATATAAAAGGAGAAAATATACCTTTAGAAGTAGGTAGAGAAGTTACTAAGTTTCTAAAAAACTTTCATTAAAAGTTGTTGTTTCGGTATTTTTTGCCTATCTTATATATAATAACCAAAAAGTATAATATATGAAAATAGCAATAAGTGGAGCTCAATCCACTGGTAAGACAACCTTACTAAACTCAATCAAAAAAGACTTTCGAAGAAATGGTACGTTACCAAAGTACACATTCTTTGATGAGTTAACAAGAAAGATTCACCAAGAAGGTATAAAGATAAATGAAGACGGAGATAATATCACTCAGCTTCTTACACTAAACGTTCACGTAAATAATATAGTTCACCCTAATTTTGTTAGTGATAGAAGTATAATAGATGCAGTTTGTTATACACATTACCTATATTCAGAAGATAAGGTAAGTGAGTGGGTAATGAATTATGCAACTAATGTAATGAAACAGATAGTGTTTCTCTATGATAGAATTTATTATCTACCGAATGAACTACCGATTAAAGATGATGGAGTAAGGAGTAGTAGTGAAACGTTTAGAGACGATATAGTTGAAGCATTTGAATACTATATAGAAGAGTATAACCTACCGGTAATTAAATTAACAGGTACGGTAGCAGAAAGAACTAACCAATTTTATAATACATTATGAACATAGATACATTAAAATATTTTAACAAAGCAAACGAGTACTGGACAGAGAAAGGATATGATAAAGCAGATAATTGTGCAGTCATCAACTATAAAGATAAGTGTTGGTGTTGGATAAGAGAGAGTAAAGACGATAGCAGTCATGTACATATTAGTAGATTCGTATCAGATGAGAAGAAGAAAGGTTTAGGATCTAAGATGGTTTATATATTGAAGGATGGGTATACAAGTATAAGTGCATGGGTTAAACCAGAGTTATTTTCTTTTTATACTAAACATGATTTTGTAGTTCAAGATGATAGTATGGATGAGTATGGTTATTATTATTTAACATTTGATAAATTACATAGGTAAATAGTTGGTATTCTGAAGAAAAGTTCTTATCTTTATTATAATAGATGGGCGTTTAACGACTTAGCGTCCGATCATAAAATTAGGTCGATAAATTAAATTATATTAAATGATATTACAATTAAGTAGTAAACAGAAAGCTGCTATAGAAGCCGGAGCAGTAAAAAGAAACCGACTCATTAGAGCTACTAAACAAGCAGCATCAGGTAAAACCTTACCAGGAGCTAGAAAGCACACTTACATTTACGGACCTGCAGGAATAGGTAAAACTTATCTTTCAGAAACAGCAGTAAAAGATTCAGGTATTATTTGGAGAACAATAACAGGTAATGTTAGTATGTTTGCATTTGCAATCAATCTAGCAGTTATTAAGTATAAGTTTCCAGATCAACCAGTAGTTATTATTATTGATGACTGTGATGAGATACTAAAAGATGCTAAGACTATTAACCAAATGAAAGAGTTATTAGGTAAAGATACTATGTCTTATAATAAAAGGTTTCACCTAAATAGTGTTGGTGAAGAGGGTAGTGATACTTATAATGCAGTTCAAGATTGTATGGTAAACGGTCAAATGGGTTTTACAATAGATTGTAGTAATTTTATATTTGTTATTACTTCTAATGCTAAATTAAATTATGATAAAGACTCAGAAGAGATAGTATTAGGTAATGGAGGTATGGACAATAACAGAAGTATTAGAGCAAGACACTTATCGGCAATACGTAGACGTGTTAACTGTAAAGATTTAGATATGACTATGGAAGAGCAGTGGGGTAACTTAGCTTATGTAGCTCTTAATGAAAACTTATGTGAGGCTTGTGATGAACAAGAGACTATTTTTATACTAGATTATATTTGGAACAATTGGGATAATATGAAAGAGAGAAATATAAGTACGGTAGAGTTTATGGGTAGTATTCTAAAGGAGGAAGGCGCAGATGGAATTAAAGATGCATTTGATGCTGACTTCTTAATAGGTTAATCATGAGTAAATACACACAAGAAGACTTAGATAAGGCTCTAGACCAGTTAATGGCAGGGCCGATAGGTCAAAAGAAAGAGTGGCAGTGGGAACAATCTGCTAGACAAAAAGGAGTTAAACCTAAAGGTTGTCATAGTGAAGAAGCAAGAAAAAAAGCTACAAAGAGTAATACAGGTCAAAAAAGACCTAACACATCAAGTAAAATGATGGGTGTACCTAAAAGTGAACAGGCAAAAAAGAATATGAGGAAACCTAAAGGTGGAAAAAATGCTAAAGGTACTAGAAAAAAACATTTATTTGTAAGTATAGATAAGTTTACTTCAGATGGTGAGTATATAAAAACATACCCTAGTATTATAGATGCTGTTAATAGTAATGATGTTACAAGAGCTAATTTGACAGGTGCTTTAGGAGGTAGACAAAAGACAGCAGGAGGTTATATTTGGAAGTATGTCAAGTAGTGTTCAAAGAGTAATAACTA
>JGI24003J15210_10000170_pt1 | contig 27361 bp, 13 predicted proteins | sample LinPmetageLP28_FD_15210 | JGI IMG/M metagenome (IMG submission 15210)
CTACCCCCCCGCTGGCATGCCCCACCCCTGCTATCACACCTCTTGCTTCTTTTGTTGTGGCGTTGCAACCGTTGCAACAGGCCCCGATTGCAACCCCGACCCCCACCTTTTGGGTCCCATACCCCGAGGTCTCCCCGGAGAAACCTACCTCTTCTCGTAGGAGTTGCTGTGTTGGTGTTTGTGGTTCCCTCCGGAGGTTAAGGGACTCCGGTGGGACCCCTATCGTGGGACTCCGGATATGGAACGGGACTCCAAGAAGGGACTCCGCTGCTGGAACGGGACTCCGGGTTGTGGGACCCCTATTTGGGACTCCGCATCTGGAACGGGACTCCAATTGGGACCCCTATCTGTGACTCCGGACATGGAACGGGACTCCTGAATTGATTGGTTCTATTCTGGGTTCAGGGCCTAAATCACTGATCCTGTTGTTTAGGGGTGCTAATTCACTCCTCCGCGACGTATATTGCAATCCCCTTCCGGCGTCAGAAAATCGCGTAACGCTCGCTTCGCTCGCTTATTGATTGTTGTTATTCTTGTCAGTTAAGATCTTTCGTGTATAACAGCCCTTAGTTAGATTTTTCAGAAAGTAGTGTGTCTGATAACTGGAAGGACCCCGAAGCAATATCGCAACGGGGTCCTTTTTTGATGCTTATAATCTTTGAGTTTTAGAGAATGGGACGAGGGTGTTTGCTATTTTAAGAAGTGGGTCAATAGGCCATTTGCACATTAAGTTGGACTTATCCAGCCACTCTTTGATTTGCATCGAGGGTTTTCCGATATGTGGAAAGAGCTTGCCTTTCTTTCCACCGCGAGCGTGAATTAGATACCATTCCTCCCCGCCGTCGCTTGCTCTCTTGATTTTAGCCATGTGACCATCAGCCACAAGCTTTTCGCTCATAGAGTTCAAGACGCTAAGATACTTAATGCGTATAATCTCTCCTTTTGGAGGGAGTAATGAGCCACACTTGGAACATTTAGCTCTTTCGCCAGCCTTTCTTTTTGTAGTGTTGCAACCAGTCCATACACCCATTGAGACGTAGCAAAAAGCGCAGTCCTCAGTATTAAAGGGTCTATTCACTTCTCTTTAGGGTCTTCCTTTTCTGATTCAGTATAAGGATTTTGGCCCTCAGGTTGATCTTTTTTCTTTTCTGGGTCGTAGGCTTCCAAGTCACCGTTAAGGCACTTAAAAAGGTGGTATGCGCCCTCGGTATTCTTCTGGAGTCGGGCATAACCATCTTTCTTCCCTTTCATTTCGATCAACAAGTAGGCTCCCACGAAATCGTTGTCAGGATCTTTCATTAACCGTCGAACAGATTGCAGAGCCTCGGTTCCCTTGACGTTGTCAACCGTGTGCATGCGCACCTTGGGCTTTTCTTCCCCGCCTTTGATTTTAGGAGACGAGAAGAGAACCATCCCATACTTTCCGATAAGAGGGTCGCTTTTAGATTTTTTCCGCTTTACTGCGGATCTTAGCTCCTCTTGCAGAGTATTCACGCGCTGCTTGTATTCCATCAGCTCATTGGACAAATTGCGCACAATTTCCGTAATTTGTTTCCGTTCAGCCGGAAGATTTTCTTCAATCAATTCGCGCTCTTCCTCTACAACTCGGAGCTGCTCTTCTGCGATTTTTTGCTGAATTTCTGCTTGATCGATTTCTTCTTTGTCTTTGTTAGGTTCTTCCATGGGTATTATTTTTTGTAAGTTCTTTCGGCCATTTGAAGGACTTGAGTAATGTCTTCAAGTCTGGAGACGGGCCATGACCGCAAGCCCCTCTCCATGTCTGAGAGGTAAGTGGGAGAGACAGACATCCACCCCGCTGCTGATCGCAACGACATACCTACCTTCTCCCGACGCTCACGGATCAGACGACCAATAATTAGCTCGTCATGCCTCCATGACTGCCTTGCCTTAATTGGAATGTTGTGAGCCTCTGAGCCGTCACGAAGCCACTCTGGGAGCGCTTCAAGAGCTTTTGGAGCAGAATCATATTCAGCCTGCAAGCTCTTCGGCATATTCTTTAAGCTCAGTTTCAATTTCTTCAAAAGCGGTCGCGTCATAAGGGTCATCTTCGCCTTGCGAGCGGGCTTCCACATTTGCCACTTTCATCTTTTCAATAGCGGCGTTACACCGACATGCGTTTGCATGAGCAGCAAGAATGCCTCTCATCTCATTTTCTATTTCTATATCCATACTGTCAACCTAAAGTGGCGGACAGGATACGTCAATAGGATTTTTACTAAGAACCCAGTTCAGTAATGGGCGATCATGGATCAACCACTCAAGACCGTGTCGAGTGGTCTTGCCTTCATAACAATGCAACAGGGAGCGACCAGATAACTTGATCTTACTGTCGTGGCCGATGTCTATCCATTTCCCTTCGCGAACGACGGGGGCGAGTCTATTCATGAGCTTGCTCATGTGGCTAAGATTTCAGAAAAGCAAACAATTTACAAGTGCAAATTTCAACTCGACCACTTCTCGATAGTGTCCCTGTTCCCCTTAGATCGAAGCATTTCACCCATAGAGCGGGAAATAACCTCAGCCTCAACCGGAGTGTCAGGCTGATCTGGAACCTCTTGCAACGCCTCCTCCGCCTCTTCTTCATCTCCTTCCAGCATGGCTTCTGCTGGCACCTCAATAATTTCACCGTCTTCCTCCTTTGATTTATCCAGCATCCTACCAACCGCTCGTCGTAGCGCGGGAGACTTTTGCATCTTGTTCTCCAAGGTTTGCATAGTGTCTACGTTATGGACAATAGCCTCAGTGCGGGCTACAGGCATTCCTATCTGGTATTGCAACAGCAATTTCAAAGAATCGAGTTGAGTTTTGAAGTCAGGAACCTCAAGCGGTCGTCCTCCAACCGCCATGGTCTTTGTCGCCTTTAGTAGACCCTCCAGCTTATCTACGACTTTTTTGGGGCCAAATCTCGTTGCAAGTTCTTCAATAACTTTCGTCGAGAGGTCAGCGGGAGTAATCGACAACCTTCCCTCCTCTGCGGCGCTCTCGATTTCTTTTGTTTTTACGTGAACAGTTGTTGTTTCCTCAGGCTCTCCTCCCTCCGGAGGGGGAGTGAGAGTTGGTGCTGAATTACTCATTGCAACGAGGCTATCTGTATGATTTAATAATTGCAAGCCTCCAACCACTGACCATGTCTACACCTCAAAGAATGTCAATGTCCCTCCCGACCGCGCCAACAAATCTCTTCAGCCTATCCTCTGGGATAAACAAAACGCGAGACAGCAGGGATCTTCCCGGCGCAACTGGGAATAATCCCAATCCAGTTAAAAACACGGGGCCGTCAGGAGCAAGAAACAGAGGATTTGAACGATTTATGGAGTTTGAGCGGAGCGGTCGCGGGGGTCGTAGGCTTTCTGGAAAAGATAAAAAATCGGGAGCGGTTTACACCGAAGGCTCATTTAAGGGCATGACCCAAGGACAAGCTGACAATAGGCAGCGGCCTCTCCTTAGGAATAAATGGAATAGCATGACCTCGGAGCAGCAAGATCAATACCGTGATGTGACTGCTGCTGATATGGAGTCAGATCGCCAAGCTGCCATTCAAGCCGAGCGCGACAAGGCGATGGTCGCGAGAGAGGCTGATACGCAAAGGCGTCAAGACGAGGAAAGGTTTAGGATGGAGGCCGACAAGCGAGATAGAGAAGAAGCCAAAAAAAACGCAGCGACTGAATTTAAGCCTAACACTGGCCAAGGCTCCGGTGATAATGTTGTCGAAAACAAAAAAGCTCCGGTTACAAACCCAAGTTCTCCTCCTGCCGAGACTGCTTCTGCAAAAGTTAGCCCCGTAAAACAGGTGGGAACAATAAGCGGAATCTCGGCTAAGCGTTACAATGAGACAACCAAGGATCAGCGAGACTTTGCGGATCAAAATAGCGGAACGGCTACACGATTAAAAAATAAGTCCCAAAAAATGGCGGAAGATGCCAAAAAGAAAAAAGAGGAAGACAACGCCTAAAAACTTTCGCAACAAAATCTGATGCCTGATGATTCCACTTATAGAGAGGACGCCCCAACTCCGGACCCCTACAAGGGATTCAGCGAAGGCGTAGACCGCCACCGACGAGCCATTGAGGCTACCCGCCGAGCGGCAGAATATGATCGAGCTGCACGAAGAAAGGTGCAGGCAGATCAGGAAGCAGAAGCTGAGCGCATTGCAAAACAGCGTCAAACCGAACGCAATGCAGCTTTTCAAGATCAAGCCAAAGAAGAAGGATTTGGCGACTACACCTACAGTGACGCGGAGGGGGACAAGCAATCAGCGCTGACTGAAGAACAAACTCAAGCTCTTAGGCGAGAAAATCAGGAAGAGATTGCAAGGGAAGCCGCAAAAAGCGCCGCAGCATTCCGCAAAACTGATCTAACTCGGGAGCATGGTCGAGTTAAGTCTGGACTTCTTACTAAGGATAAATACGAGAAAAAGCTGGGAGCTATCGAAGCTGCTGAACAAAACCTCAGCTATCTTGAGAGCGAGCGCAACGATAACCTAATCAGCTCCGATGAATACCAAGCTGACTTTAATAGAGTGAGCCAAGAGCTTAGCACCCTCCGGGGGGAGGTAGAGGCTGACGACACAGCCCGCGCTAAGGCTGAAGAGCTTCAAAAAGAAATATATGCTCAAGAAGATATTGTATCTGATCGTCCAGATTTGCCGACTGCAATCCCTGATGACCCACAGGAAAGAATAGATTATATCGATTCATACAACGCCCGAACAAAAAGAGCCAATGCTGCATCCAAAAATCTTTCTATCAATGTTGCGGAGCAATACGAAGCTCACACTAAGCGAGTAGATCAGCTAAAGCAAAGTTTTAATGAGTGGCAATCGCAAGGCGTAACGCCAGAGGAGTTCAATGAGGCTCAGAATGTGCTGAGAGGGGAATTTGCAAAATCTCAATCTCAATATTTGCAAAATCGTTTTGATTACGATCAAGGCATAAAGAGACTTGAGGACGATCAGGAGGATTTGGAATTACTCCGCCCTTACGTCATGGACGTAATACAGGCGCAAAAGGCATTTGGAATAAAGACAGAAAAAGAAGCCAAGGAGAAGCTGGAACGAGATCGTGCAGAGATCAAGAAGCCCTTGGAAGATACGGCCAAGGATTACGAAAGAGTCTCCAAAGAAGCAGCAGAACAGCAGCGCGAGGTAATCAAACTCTTGGACCTTCCACCTGCTAAAACCAAAGAGGAGCAGGATGAGCGATTGAGCCAAATACAAGAGGAAAGCGACAAAGCACAAGCCACAGCATCGCTGGCCCTTGGTCGTCTTGCTGATGGTCGCCAAAAAATCATGGCCGCTCTCGTTAATGACAAAGGAAGCAATGAGATTCTTGAAGCCATTGCTTTCAAAGGAGCGGAGAAGCGTTCAGATGGATGGTATGTTCCTGTCGTAGGAGACGGTAAACTCACTGAAAAGTTCGATACTACAGGTGGAACGTGGTATGAAAATATTGGAAATGTTGCGTTGGGGGCGCTTGCAAACACTGGCGAGTTCCTTGGGCAGTCAGTTTACAAAATGCAACCCGGAACGCAGCGAGTTAAAAGCCACGTTCTCAACAATCTCCAAGAGGAGCTTGGTTTTGACGACAGTCAAATGTGGGAAATGATGTATGACATCAGATATGAGAACGGAGAATGGGAGGACGGAGAAAAAGCTCGCGCTCTTAGCGACGGAAAGATCATTTTTAATCCTTCCTTAAACATCCTCGACAAAGAAACGTATGACGACGCGGTAAAATCCAGCGGTGCTCCGAGTTGGATGGTGGATTATATGACCAAAGAGAGCATAAGGAATGACTACATGTCAACCTACGCCTCGACGGCTCAAGAAGACATGATGCTCGCTTCCGCGCTTCCGGGAGGCATGCCGACTCCGAGCGAATGGTATATGGAGCACTACGGCAAATCCGGGAAAAACCCAGATCACACCCAGTGGATGAGAGAGTATCTCGACCAGTATGCTCCTGAGAATCAAAACTTTGGCCAAAGAACGCGGGCCAAAGCCTCTCTTGTATTAAGGGCTTACTCTATTGGTGGAGGCAAGGTGGTTCAAATGTTTACCGGAGCTGCTGCGATAGGAGGTTCTTCAAACGCTCGCGACTATGCGTCCACTCTTCAAGATCAGATGGAGGAGCAAAGGCGGGGTCTTGATTCTCAGGGAGGAGAATTTTTCGGCTCTGGTATAGTAAGAACTGTCCTTGAAGAAGGTCCTTCCGTTTTGCTTACTCTCCCGTTTGGAGGAGTTGGAGGAGGCATCGCTAAATCAGCTTTTGGTCAAGCAATCAAAAAAGGGGCTCTCAGAGTCCCTACTAAGTATGTCGGAGAGAAGGGTGTTCAGCAATACCTCCAGAGGGTAGGGACAAAAGGAGCACTCGCTGGATCTTCTGTTGGAAGTGGTTTCCAATCTCTGGGCTTGTCGTTTCAGCATTATTACGATCAAGCGTTAAAGGTAGCGGAAGAGAAAAAAGGAGGCCCTCTCACAGAAGCTGAGAAAGACGAGTTAGTAAGCAGCCCAGCCGTTAGGGGCCGATCAGTCGCTGCTGGATTGCTCACCGCAACGATCACCAGAGCTTTTGGGGCCCAACTTCAAAGCACGGTTCTCAGAGGGATGTTTGGTGGCAGCAAGACACCACACACTATTCGTGATGTAATGCGCTATATTAAGCGCAATGGACCGAAAGGGATGGCTGACGCAGAGATCAAAAAGCGTCTAAAAAGTTCTCTTTTTGATGTTCTAAAAGCATCAGGGATTGAGGGTCTTGAGGAAGCCACTGATGAGTTTATTGCTGCAATGATGCTCGACCCAGAAGCGAGTCTTGAGTCTGCTTTTGATGTAGCAGTGCAGGCAGGCAGGGCTGGCATAATTCTTGGTGGAGCCAGTAAAATTGCTATGTCCTCTTTTTCATCGGGAGTCACTTCGGCAAACGCTTCTGACCCCGAGGTTGCATTGGAGGCCCTCAAGGATTACTACGGAAACGACGTTGACATTACTCAGACAGATGTTGAGGAAGCTCTGACTTTTATCAACTACAAGGCGGGCCAAGATGGCGACGGTGACGTTGGAGTAGAGAAGCTCGGCACCGCCATTAAGACCAATAAGCAACTCGCCTCACAGGAGGCAGAAGCCGTTTCTGAGCTAACAAGAGCCACTGATGCTGGCGATAGCGCTCGCGCCAAACAGGCTCAGAGAGCCCTCGATAAGACCAGAATTGCCCGAGCTGTTATCAAGGTTGCAAACGGCCAAGACGTAAACGATCTGACTTTCACCGAACAGAAAGCGATGAACTCCAAGCTGGTCGATGGCTCTCCAGTAATGGAGATGGTCGATGGACAGATTGTTCTGACTGATTCAGCAATAAATTTAGTCGCCAAGCAAAATTCCGATGCCGCCAGTCAACTTATTGGCCTTTCCGAAAGCGGTCGCCGCCAAGAGATCCGTCAGCAGGCCAAAGAACGCGCCGAAGCTACTCCCGAAGCTACTCCCGAAGCTACTCCCGAAGCTACTCCCGAAGGTGCTCCCAAAGGTGCTCCCAAAGGTGCTCCCGAAGCTACTCCCGAAGCTACTCCCGCAACTGAAGCTCCGAAGCCTCTCTCTCCAGAGAAAGTTGCAGAGAAAGTTGAACGCCGGAAAAAGGCTGGCGTCACCGGAAAGAAAGACGAGAAAATCCTCACCCAAAAAGGTGAGGGCTACAAAAACAAAAATACAGCGAAAGTAAGACTCAAAGCCTTAAACGAAAACCCTGCTGATTTTAATTTTGTGGAGGTTGAAAACGGGAAGATAGTCCCAGTTCGCAAAGCTGACAAGACGACTCCTTATGAAGGTGAAGCCCAAGCCCAAGCCGCTTCAGCAAAACCAGAGGAAGTAACTGGCTCGTCCAAGCCTAAGTGGCGCATTGGCATTCAGAAGCCGGGAGGGGCTGTTCGCTATGTAGAGGTCGAAGGAAACACCCGTGCGAAAGCCGCCGCCGAAGCCGCCAAGCAGGCTCGCAAAGGAGAAACGGTAAACCCCTCTCTTGCAGAGCAAATCAAAACGCCCACAGAAGCTAAGGCGCCCAAAAAAGAGGCGCCAGCAGCCAAAAAAGCTGCCACGAAAAAAGCTGCCACGAAAAAAGCTGCCACGAAAAAAGCTGCCACGAAAAAAAGGACAACAGCGGGAGACGCAAAGGGGGGTATAGGTGTTTTTGGTTCTGGATTAACCGAGGCGGCGCACAGAGAAGGACTCAAAAAATTCAAGAGTGGAGAAAAAACAAAGCTCACCACTAAGGCTGAAATTGAAGCGGCCAAGAATGACCCTAACTTCATCTTAGGTGAAGACGGAACCATCTTTGCCATAAAAGATTTGGATACTGGTAAGTGGGTGCATGCATCTACTTCCGAAGTCTCTCAGTCTTCTGCACCCTATATCGGACAGAGCGCTGAACTCGATAAAGCAATAAAATCCGACAAAACGGGGCTTATTTCCAAAGTTCTCAAGGCGGCAAAAGATGCCGGGATACAAATCAACTACTTCAAAAATCCTGCTGAAGCGGAGGAGAAGGGCATCTTGCCCCCACTGAAAACGAATCGGAAAAGGAGAAAAAACGTGCAACCGCGGGCACACGCTTGGATAAAGGATGACTATACTTTCGGGATTGTTATTTATGACCGTGGGATAAAAGGCAAGAAGAATGCTCAAATCTTACAAACTCTCAAGCATGAACTGAAGCATGTCGCGGGATTCCTATACGAAAACACTCCTGAAGGTAATGCTCTTGCGAACAAAATCCAACAGATGTATGACCCCAGTAGCCCGAATTATGACCAGAAGGCTGATGATTTGGGTCGAAAAGAATATCCCAGTTGGGATGCTCTTAGCAACAGAAATAAGTTGCGCGAGCAGGCAAGAGCTTTGCTTGAGGCTGAGGAAGATAACACTTTGAGCGGACTTCGGGACAGCCTTCAGCTTAAAAAATACGTCAAGGCATTCCTTGAATTCCTTGCGGAAATCTTTTCCGCAAACGGCAACCCTGATTTTGCTAAATTTCTTCGCAAGACCAAAGAGAATCTTGATGCAATAATGTCTGGTGACCTCACTGTTGAATCGACCAGCAAAAAGAAAAGCAAAACTAAATCCAATGAAGACGTTGAAGGAGACGTGGCACAAGCAATGCCAGCAACTCCTAAGGATGTGCAATTCGCCGATGTGGAAGAGGCGATTAGTGGCATGTTCACAAGTATCGAAGAGGCTCCCACTAAAGACGACATCCAAAAGATGCGTGACGACGGTGAGAGCAAGGAGGATATTGAAAAAGCAGAGGCTAAGATTCTCCCTGAGGGAACCAGCTTCCGACTCGACGAAAAGGGTAGATTGATCATCAGAAAGGATCTTTCTCGCGAGAAAGCTCAGGTAACCCTAATCAAAGCGCTTGCGCAACAAGCATCTCGAAAGGCGCTAACCGAATCCGAAGGAGAGTCCCTCTATTCTCTGATGCCGCCTAATCTTCGCAAGATGGTCCTAAAAAGAGCATCTAAAGTTACGGGCAAAGAGGTCAGCCCGTCTGAGGCTGCTCAATACCTCGTCACACACCTTCTTACTGATAAGACTCTTGCCGCCACAGTCCGTGCGCAGGCTCGTAAAAGCACCAATCCCCTCAAGCAAGGCAAGGGGATTACTGGCAGCGAACGAAAATTCCTTGGCATGATTCTTCGTCTTCTCCGTGGGTTTACCAATAACGTGCGGAAGATAATGGATCGGCTCTCGACGAAAACTGGTCGCCAGCAGCTACAGTTTTATGAGAACTTAGCTCAGTCTATTCTTATTGACCTTACCGATGCAAGGGCTCTTTCGTCTCTTGGTATTGCGCTCCCCCAGACTCGGCTCACAAGCCCGTCTGATGTTGTTCTTCCGCCAAATGTCAGCAAAAAAAGAGGGGGCTACATTGTGGAAATGCCGAATGGCCGAGAAGTTACAGCTCGCACCCGGAATGAGGCGGTCGATATTAACGCGACAAAATTTGAATCTCAGTTCGACCGAGACATGCGTATTGCTCTGGCGCTTGGGGTTAAAAGAGGTGGTCTTTCAATAGAAGAACTTGAAGCTGACTTAAAGCTGACGAAGCGGATGGTCGAAGCAGTTTCCGGCAAGATTGGACTGAGCAAAGAGGCCATCTACGCGATGATTCAAGCTCGTTTTGCGGGAGGAGAGACTAACAGTATTTTGGATGCCTTTGCTAAAGGCAAGGTTGAGGCAGCATCAGCCCTTCAGCAAAAAATGGAGGTGCTCAAAAGTATCGGAAATCAGGTGGACGGAACTTTGCAAGAAGGGTCGATCACTGAATTTGCCCGACGAGCACTGGCTGCAAGCCGAGCTTCTACTCAAATCGGCAGCGACTTGGATGGCAACCCCGCTGCAATCGAATCTATGCGAGCCGCACAGCGACGGTTCATAGAGATTGCAGGAGGGAAATCTTCTAAAAAAGTCCTGTCTTCCCTTAAAGCACTGGACACTAAAAAGATGGGTCTGGTTGACCGCCTTGGGGCGTTGCAAACTGAGGATTTCTTAGTTGGCGAAGTTCCTACAAAAGAGTCTCAATCTATCCTTGATGAGATGTCCAAGGTGGATGACGAGATTGCAAAAGTCCTTAGCGGCGAGGCTTTCTCAGGAGCCTACAAAAAAGCCCTTTTGCGAAATACCGACACTAAGGGTCTTGCCGGGAGAGGGAATATTGCTGGTCTTGTGGCCTTCACCGAAGCAGCCGATGCGGGAACGGTGATGCATGAGTTTGTTCACGTTCTCCAGAGCCTTAGCGATCCTCGGACGGGAAAAAGTCTTCTCGATTCCGCTCTCGGATCAAGAGGTGTGCAGAAGATGGAGAAGTGGATTCAGAGAGTCTATCCGGGTGTTGACGAGGGGACCTACAACTGGAATGAGGCCCTCGCTGAGGGAATGGAGGCATGGTTGCGTGAGGGAGGAAAGGAAGATGCAGAACTTGCAGATGAATTTGCAACCGTTGCAGGCGCGGTTGGCCGAGCATACAACGGGATGAAAGATCAGCCGGGCTTCGATCTTAATGACGATGCTCGCGAAGTTCTGGAGTCGCTGCTATCACTCGATCCTGTTGTCGATAACCAAATGCAGGCCAATATTACTCGGGTCCAGCAAATATTCCAAGGCGTCTCGGCTAACACAAAGTTCTTTGGGGACGACATGATTCTTCCTCTTAATACGGGAGGAATGCAAGTTGGCTTCAAGAAGGAGAAGCCCGCAAGGAATCTCGCCAAAAATCTTGGCAAAAGGTATGAGGATGTGCGCGTAGCTCAGCACGAAGGCAAATACTACGCCGTCATCACCAGACCGGGGCTCCAGTTTGACCAAAAGGAGTTGAGAATAAAGCTAATTGCAAACCTGCAACAAAGGGCTCGCAAAGTTAAGATTTCCAAGGTGAGTAAAGCGCGTAACGGCTTCCGAGTTGGAACGATGCTAAATACGAGCAAGCCAGCAGGAGGAAAGAAAAATGCCGCTCTCCCCGATCTTGGCGACAACATTACACGGAATAGGATTCCTGAGGAGACCTACAGAAAGCATATGGCCAAGTTCAACTACGGCCACCTTCCAAAGGCGATCACTGACATCACTGACCCGGACGAGAAGCGTGATGCAGCCATTGCATTCATGAAGGATAACCTCATCGCATTGCACGACGAGGCTAAGTTGCAACTCGGGGATGACTTCTACCGGATGGCAACTCAATGGTATGACGGGGCCAACAAGATCGCCAAGCAAATGGCGGCCAAGTATAATGTCTCGGAAGAGCAGGCCGCAGGAGTAATTGCTGTGCTCTCCCCCCAGAGGGATTGGTTCATGAATCTTGGTCTGGCCGAGAGGGTTCTTGATGTGCTTGCAAACAATAAGCGGACCATCATCAACGTGAAACGGTTTGGCAAGTCGATGGATGACATTGTTGCGAGTGCCTCGTTCAAAGCGACGAGATCGCCCGGCATGACTGATGAGCAGTGGGCTAAAAGAAAGAGAGGGTTGGCGATTGCAGCAAAGAGTGAACGACGGCAGATTCTAAACAAACTGAAGGGCAAGTCGATTGCAAGCCTTGCAAACAACCCAACAGCTCAAGCGTGGGCGGTTCGAGTTATTGCTCACAGCAAGTTTGGAACTGACTTCCGGGTGTATTCTCCAGATGGGCAGAAGATGCATGTTCAGAGAAATAACCCTTCCAAATCCCAGATTAAGAAAGGGGAACTCGGGAAACCGTCCAAGATCCAATGGGGAGGAACTGGTTCCATCTCAGATGCTGTCTCCATTTTTGAAGATGGCGCTCGCGTTAATATTAGCCGCCGACTGGGCGCGGAGCACAAAGTCCGAAGCTTCTATAACAACATCATCGCTCCGAACTCGGATATGGGTGACGTAACTATCGACACCCACGCCGTCGCTGCCTCTCACCTGATGCCATTTGGTGCGTCCGCGATTGAGGTGAAGCACAACTTTGGAGCGATGGGGAAATCTAATACGGGAGTCTCCGGAGGATACCACCTCTATGCTGACGCCTACCGTCAAGCAGCGGAGGAAGTTGGACTGATGCCACGCCAGATGCAATCGATCACATGGGAGGCTATCCGGCTTCTTTATCCAGATTACATGCGCCGGGGAGTTCAGAAAACTAATTTGGTTGCAAAGAACAAATCTCTTTGGCAGGGTCCATTCAGTTATGGCGAAGCAAGAACAGGAATCCTCCGAGGAAGCAAACTTCATAGCCCTGAGTGGCTTGGGAGAGGACGAGATCAGTCAGCTCAGACGAGCACAGGCAAATTACAAAAAGGAGTTTCAGATGGATCTGACTCTGGAAGAAGTAGCAGGACTGGAGCTGGACGCGCCGGAAGAGGAAGAGGAGGAGTTCAACTCTCCGGAGAACGAAGAGGAATCGACCCAGATGACTCGAAATCAAGAACTCCAAGCGAGGACAGCATCCGCAGCTTTGGCTCATCTCTCGCTCGCTTCCATCGAGCTTCCACCGATGCCAACGGAAGATTCGTAGAGAACGCCAACGTCCGGAGGTTTATTGAGAGCGTTGAGCTGACTAAGTCAGCAAGCAAGTTCGGAGCCGCAGTAGATTCAGTAAGTCCGGAAAAGCTGGCTGGATCTGACATTTTCATGCTCGATGACAATCTGGGCGGGGCTGTCGTTTCAAGAGAGGGCGACCTTTTCGGGGTATTTAAGCATCCCGACTCCAAGGAGGACATGAAAGAGCTTTTGGTGGAGCTTGGCCGCAATCACCCAAAACTTCTTACGCTTGACGCCTACGACGTAAAAGGGTTTCTCCCGAATCTTTACTATCGGACCATGGGGTTTGCCCCGCTTGCTCGCGTCCCATTCAATCGAGAGCTTGCACCTGAGGATTTCCCTTATGATATAATGGGAGAGCCTGATGTCGTTCTCATGGCCCGCACTGAAAATCCTCCAATGATGGTGGATTACAACACTGTCAGGCCCAATATTGCAGTATTTTCTGATTGGGACGACGGGATTGCGCATCGCGAGAAGCGCATGGAAACTCTTGGAACTCCAGTCCAGCTTCAGAGCAACGCTGCTGCCCAGAAGGCTTTCAAGGCAGCTGGCATGATGGAGTCAAAGAAGAAGATGCCAGACTCCCTGTTTGATGACAAAAGCGGAGCGTTTAAGCATGTTCGCCCCTCCCGAGGGAAGGTGGTTAAGCTCACCGAGTCTAACTCGGGCTACAATTTCCTACAGGAATACACGTTCTTTATTGCTAACGAAAACAATCAGACTTTCGGGGCGCACTTCGACCGAGACTCTCTTGAGTGGATTGCAACCCCGCTTGATGAAAACGGGTCTCCCAACGCGAGGTTTGAACAGAGAAATCGTTACACAGGAAAGCCTGAGAGTGTTGGCAGTAGATATTTCTCTCCCGGTGACCGTGCCGACGAGATTAGTCTGCTAATGGATGACCTTAACGCATACACCCGTCCAAGCGATGGATTTGTGCAGTTGCAAGTCTCTCCAGAGCAGGACGCTGAGTATATGGAACTTGCGAAGAATCCTGAGAAGAACAGGAGTGCTTTGCAGAAGATGGTGGACAATGCCGGTAAGGCGGCGGGATATTCAAGGAAAGGTGTCCGGTTAGGATTTTATGTTGATGGGGTTCCTTTGGAGCCAAATTTCCACGTTAATTACATTCCGGGGTATTTTATTGCGGAAGAAGCGAAAGTTTCGCTAAGGGCAGAGGATGTGTCCGTAAATAAAAGACTTGACCAATATTCGTTAGATCTAAATGGCCTCACAGAAGATCAAGTTGAATACCGCGAAGAGAGAGTCCTTGTAAAGGCGGATAAGGCCCTGCAAATGAATTCTACGGACGGGGATTTCAGCGGATTGACTAAGGTTCAAATGGATCTTGTTGACGCCGTAGTAGAGCTGGAATCAGCGATAAACGAGGGTTATGACTCACGGGGAATGTGGCGTGTTGGTGAGACTGTCCAAGATAGACGGGGAGTATCTCGCGCAGACTCCAAGATACGAATATACAATCGCAAAAACCTTGGACGGCAAACAACCAACCGCTTAGCGGCAATCTCTAAGTTGATGAGGGAGGGTAGACTTCCCTTTGATTCTGTTCGCGGAATAGGCGGTCGAGCAACCGCCGGGATGATGGCTTCAGAGTTAATTGTTCCGAGCGCGTCCCAGTTTAAGTCCCGCGACTTCATTACCCGTGACTCCGATGGCAACGTTATCCCACTTAGTCGGCGTTTCGATTCAACCTCTCCAAATATCCAGCTTTCAGCTCCCAGAACGCGAGCCGAGGACGCTGCGTATATGGAGCTGGCGAAGAATCCCGAGAAGAACAGGAGCGCTTTGCAGAAGATGGTGGACTCTGCTGCTAAGGCGGCGGGGTATGTTTCTCAGAAGGTTTACCATGGGACTTGGCAAAAGGACATAATCACAAATCGCAAAAAAAGATCCGAGGAAGCGAAACCTTTCAACGTATTCAAAACGGCTAAAAGAGGTTCAACAAACAACGTCTTAAACCGTCTTGGCTTCTTTTTCTCCCCCAACCAACAAATTGCCGAGCATTATGCCTATACTTCTGGCGGGCGTAAAATAGGGGGTGAGCCGAGGTTAATCTCCGCTTACTTATCTGGGAAGTTTAAAGAAGTTCCATTTGAAGAAGCATCGCAAATGAACCAATGGAGGTTTGATGCGTCAAAATACAAAACAAAGAAAGATGCTGTTGCCGCTGCGGAAAAACTAAAAGCCGATGCAATTGCTGAGGGCTTTGATGGCTTGCGCCTCATGCTTGAACGTGGCGGGGTCACGGAGCCGGTAGAAATAATTGCATTCAGCCCCAACCAGATCAAATCCGCCGACCCGGTTACCAAGGACGCTGACGGTAACGTCATCCCACTTAGCCAGCGGTTCGATTCAACCTCACCAAATATCCAGCTTTCAGCTCCTAAATCGAGAGCCGAGGGTGCCGCCAATGCAGCGAAACGCATGAAGAAGTCTGTTGGCAAGGCATTGAAGTGGAAAAATCGTGACGCTCGCGATGCGAAGGGAGAGAAAAAGGTAAAAGGAGATCCGAGCCGCGCCAACATATCTACCAACGAGAGCGTTCGTAACGCCTTCAGTGTCAATCAGGAAATCTACAACGAAAACTTTATTAACCAAAATTGGGATGGCTGGGTTGCCGGAGCAAACAAGCTACAAAAAGCAACCCCCGCATCCGATATTGAGTTGCAGATTTTCCGAGCCGCAGAGCAGAGCGGTGAGGGAGCGACTCCCGAATTCCAAATAGTTGCAAAACGTGTAGTTTCAAACAGATTGCAACAAGCAATGGCCTCTGGGGTCCAGTCAGATATCGACTACGCCTTAGAGTTGGCTCAGGCCGAACAGGAAATGCGCGGAGTAATTGCGAGGTCGATGGCCGCAATGCGCGACCCATTCCAATCCCCAGCTCAGAGAGCAGCCTATGCGCTTGGAACTATTATCCACACCGCGCCTACGAGCCAAGTCAACGCTCTCAAAAAGAAGCATGGAGGAGGCGTCGGAGTGCAAGTTCCCTCTACAAACAAAAAAGCCTACAATGATGAGCTTCGGAAGATGCAAAACTACCGAGTTGAGCAGGCTCGCAAGATTCTTGATAAGGAAGGCATAAAAATTGAGGAGATTTTCAATTCTCAAAAAGAGGGCGTTGGCATCAACACCAAAGCGGACACAGAAACTCTGGCTAAAATGACCGAAAAGCAGAGCAAGGTAGTCAACATGGTGCGCGAGGGATTTGAGCCTAAAGAAATTAAGATGCAAACAGGCGTTAGCCCTGAGGGGCAGAAGAAGGCTGTTGAAAAGTATCGCAAACTTCTTGAGCCAGTAGTCAAAAACCTGATCGAACGTGGATACACTCCCGAAACTATCGACTCTTACGCTCGCGGCGAAGCCCCCACAGAGGGAAGCCGAGAAGCGAAAAAGGAAGACGTAGAAGAGATCATGTCTCGGAGTTTCGGGGTCGGACTCAAGAAAAAGAAAGGATTCAATGTCAACGATCCTCGCCAAGTAATGGCCGTAGCCCGAGTGCTCGATGACTTGGATCTTGATTGGATCTCCCGATCCACCGGATCTTGGTATGCTAACGTGTTCAGCATGAAGACGGTGATGGTCAACCTCATGTCTATTCCGTTTGCTGGATACCGCATGATCGGTGAGCGGAGCGCAGAAATGATTGTCAACTCTCTGGTCAAAAATCCCAAGAACGCTCAGTTTGGGGAGTTCAAATATATGGCCGAGGGGTTGAAAACCTACTACGCAATGGCTTTCACTCAAGGATATCTCGCATTCGATACTGAACGCGCTTACTTCAATACCTTTGCAAAGGGCAAAGGGGGGCCATATGAGCAAGCTGCTGGAGAGTCACATGAAGACGTTCGCGGTTATCAAATGGGCCACCTGATGGATTACCTTGACATGGCGCTCGAAAAGGTCGGGGTAAACGTCAAATACCCTAATATGATTCGGCGAGCGGCAGGTCAAAAGGGCGCCATGAAGAAGTTTGAATTAGGCAAGACCAGTCGCGGAATATTGCGATTCAATATGGGGGTTGACGAGTTTATGCGTTTCATCATCGCGGGAACCGAAGTCGGAGCAATCGCTTATCGTCTTGGTCGCTCCAAGGGCCTTAAAGGCGACGCGCTCAAGGAGTTTGTTAAGATGGAGATGACTGTTCAAGGCTCCAGCTCTTGGGAGATGGCAGGGGATCAGGCTGACATTAGCGTATTTACGAAAGATTTGCCTGACAGCTACAAGAATACCCCAAAAGGTCCGCTTGAACTTTTCGCGTATTTAGCAAACAAGCTTGACCAGTCCCTCAAGGGTATCGATAAGGCTCTTCTCGGAGAGAAAGTCATGCACCGCTCGACCAGCGATGGCATGAGCAAGCTGACAAACATCGCTCGGCTTGACGCGATGCGTGTTGGTGTAAATCTTACCCGAGTAACCCTGATGCCATTTACTCGCGTTTTGATGAACATCATTCGGGAAGGTGGATCGCGTGTTCCTAACCCGATTACCACCGTTGTGTCGCTCCAAAGAATGTGGTCATACATGGCCAATAATCGTGGCAACCCTGACCCAGTAGCTGCAAAGGCCGTTTCTGACTTCAGCTCTCAGATGCAGTCAATGCTTATAACGTATATGATTTACGGAATGGTCGAAGGAGACGAGGACGACCGGGAGAAATCCATACTAATAACTGGTTCCATGCCAAAGTTTGGACCTCAAGCCACCGAGAATAAAGCAGCAGCCTACAGAGAAGGAATGGGCCCATATCGGATCAGAGTGGGTGGGTTTACTTTTGACTATGGACGCATAGACCCGCTTGCGCTCACTCTCGGAACCACGATTGACCTTATACGAGAGTTCAAGCTGAACCGTCGCGGTGAAAAAGACATACCGGAGTCTCTGCAAACTCTCGCCTTCGACACTGGAATTGGTCAGCTTACTGACAAGACAATGTTGCGCGGGATCAATGATACGTTCTCAATGTCAACTGGGAAACTTCCTGTCTCTAAGTTCGCGGCGCGTCAACTTACAACTTTCCTCGTCCCGAACATTATTCGTCAACCTCTCCGCGATACCAACACCTACTACGATCACAACCTGTCCGAAGGTGGCTGGGCTGGCTTCCAGAACACATTGCTCTATGAGCTGTGGCCGAACGCTGAGGATAAGTTGGGAGGAGCAATACCCAAAAACCCTTGGAGCATTCCACCGTCTGGCATTGACGCCTACGGAGAAAAGAAGAAGCGCCCCAACACTTTGACCGAGAAAAGCTCGATGCTTACTCCTCTTGATTGGATTTTCCGTCCTCAGGATTATAAACCAAACCGCTTTGATCAAACTGTGCGCCGTGAACAGCGCCGAGACCCCGGAAACGAAAATATTCGGATGCCCGGCGCTCCCTCCAAGAAATATACTTACAAGAACCCCTCTACTGGTCAGAGCGAGAGCCATAAGATGAGTGGCGAGCAAACCGAAATATTCCACCGTCTTTACCGTCAGTTCTGGCGTCAGGAGCGCGGATCTGCTACAACAGCCAAGGGAATCGCAGGCGCCAAAGACAAAGCGTCTAAACTTGCAAGAGCAGTTGCAATGAAAGATCCTCGCTTTTTGAAAGCGGCTCGGGAACAATCCAGAAAGAAAAAGAAATGAGCGAACAATCGACATCAGATAGCGGCCACCAGAGCCAAGTTAAAGCAGTAGCGGACAATCTGTTTCCTTCCCCCAAGGACCCAACTGTTGGAGGCGGAGAAAAAGATAAACCCAAGGTGGTTTTTGATACGCCTTTACAGCTCAGTTCTGAGCAGGAGAAACGCATGGTCGAGTACGCCATGGGCCGAATACAGAGCCTTGAAAAAGAGCTTGGGCGCACCGACACCTCTCAGGCTAACTGGTATGGACGAGGCGAGGACGACACCGTAAAGAGCGCGGCAGGGTCGTTCATGGGCAAGCGTCAGCTCTACGAAATGACTTTCCACAACCAAATCGACTGGCGCTCATATTTGGTCGGAGGAATTTTCGCTGAATCAAACCTTACCGTTCCCCTCTCTCGACGCATTGCTCAGCAGCAGATTGCAAGGGCTACCAACTATTTCCTTGGCACTGATCCTTGGTTCGGTGCCTACCCTGTAGGTGCAGCCGACGAGGACGAGGCCCGTCTGACCGATAAGTATTGCAAACACAAAGCTCGTCAGGCTGATCTTAAAGGATGTGTCATGGGTGCCGTCGAAGGAGCTATCATTCGCGGTGAGACAGTGACAAAAACCGTCTACCGTCAGGACTGGACTCAATTCCAGAAAAACGCGACAGTCGCAATAGATGAGTCAGGAACTCCTTATGTAGCAAGCGACGCCGACTACATCTACCCCTACGACAAATGGGCCACTGTTCCGAGCAGGATGCCGAGTGAAGAAGAGGCGATGATGATGGAGCAAGGCCAAGCCCCTGATATTCCAATGCTGTTTGTCCTGCAACGTGACGGCCAGACACAACTGCCAGAAGGTGTAAGTGATCCTTCACAGCTAAACTTCGTGGAGCAAATCGTCCCTCGCCAGCAAGTCCGATACCGTGGCGCTGACGCCAAGCCAGTATATTACAAAGACTTTCTCGCTCCTTTAGACGCTCATAGCCTCGATGAAGCTGATTGCGTCGTTCACCTTTACGATAAGCCAGCAATCGAAATTGCCTCTATCTATGTGTCAGCGCTTGAGTCAGAAAACAAGACCACTCGCGAGACGGCTTCAAAGATTTTTGAATCGTTGCAAGAGCTGACAAACTACGATGACCAGCCTAAATCCCGAGGCTCTATGGATCGTCCTGAACTTGGCGAATCTGCCGGGAACGACAAGGGCAATAATGAGTCATCCGAGCCTGACGCCCGTAGTGGCGAGCCCGTGGTGGAGATTGCTGAAGTTTATATGCACTTCGACGCCAACGAGGATGGGGTGCAGGAAGACATCGTTCTGATGCTCGACAAAGCCAATCAGCGCCCACTTTTCTACGATTACGTCGCAAACCGGACACCACACGGTCGTCGCCCGTTCAAGGTTACTCGCGTGAACCGTGTTGAAGGACGCTGGCACGGGATTGGAACTATGGAAGTCTTCCAGCCCTTGCAGGAAGTCGTTGACCTACTTACAAACCGCTGGAATCTCTCGCAGTCCCGCTCGGGACAGGTAGTCTTTTGGAATCCGGAACTCACGTTAGAAGGAGAAGAAAACCCTCACCTCGACCTTAATGGAGGCCAAACATATACGCCAAAAGGGAATATCAACCCAGAAAACATCCTCAAGGTTATCCCGCTTTATGACATAAAAGGACGGGAAATATACAAGGAGATCGAGTTTTTCATGCAGGTTGCAATCAACATGTCTGGCGTCTCGCATGTCAACGATGCCGCCATGCTGGGTATGGACACCGCCAAGCTCGCAACCGGGGTTAAGAATATCGAGCGTAGTGGTCAGGAAATGTTCTCGATCTACCTTAGTCAGTTGCAAGACGGACTTGAGGAGGTGCTCCGGGATTTCTGCATTTACACACTGGCTTATCTCGATCAGACCGAGGCGTTCCTTTACACCGAAGATGAAAAAGTCCAGATGCTTGAGTATTCTCCCGAGAATGTTGAAGGCCAAATGGATCTTGATATTAGGCTGGAGATGACCCGCTACAAGAACGAGCAGGATTTGGTGCAGGCTCAGCAAGCATCAGCCAAGGTTATAGAGTTCTACTCTCTACCTCCCGAGTTGCAACAGCGCACGGCGACTCTGTATCGACAAATGCTTAAAGCGATGCAAGTGGCTCACGTTGATCAGATTATTCAGCCGGGATACCAGATTCCAGCTCAGCCACCATCCGGAGGACAAGGAAGCTCGACAGCGCTAAATACCTCCGATAACATGCCGGGGCAGCAACCACCCGTGGTATGAGCCAAATCAATCCTAAGAAGCAAGCCTACGACACCGCACAGAAACTCGGCGAAGCCGTCGAAGTCATGAGCAACTCAACCGGATGGAGGGAATACTTTATCCCAAAAATGGAAGAAAAGCGCGAGGAGGCGCAAGAAGCCATTAACAAGAAAGGCGTCGAGCAGCGAGAAGCAGATCACGCACGGGGGCTCATCGAGCTTGCTGACTATGTTATTGGATACGGAGAAGAGAAAAAGAAGCAGGCTCTCACAATAATGCGGAAAAACACTACTGCGAAGTTGACTTAATCTTGTCTTCAAGGAAGTCCACGAACGCTTCCATATGGTCAGTAGCTCTTTCCCGACGGCCCTCCGGGGTCCGCAAGTCAATCTTCATCAGGCTCCCGAAGGTTACTGTGGCGTAGCGTAACAATTCCTGATGGTATTCGGGAGAAACCTTCTGAGGGTGGTTATAGTCTGCGGTATAGGAGCGCGAAGCCTCTTTACTGATCCTGTAATCGAGAACTCCCTCAGGCCCGAATACTTTCCGGAATGCATATCGGTGATACACATCCTCAAATCTGCACTGATGCTTGAAGAAACACCCCTCGCTTTGCAAGATTGCAACCTTCTGCAAAGACTCCCTTCGCATCAAATAGCACCAGCCATGAACAACTTTACGACGAGCATTTGCTGCCATGATCATGTGATTATCTCCGATCCATAGCGGGAGGTCCGCCCCGGTGACGACAACATCGGAATCAATCTTGCAAAGTATATCGGCTCCAACCTCGCTCGCAAAATCTGCAAAAGCTGCGCACTGGCTGGCCATGTGGTCGCGAGTAAAATTCCCTTTTGTTGATTTCCCTCGCTCCCAATCACTCTTGCGGTAGCAGGCTCCAAGTTTCACTAACCTCCGCGCAACATCTGGCTCCATGGGACAGTTTGCATCATCAAGAATAAGCATGGGCGATTTTGGATAGAACGTCCTTATGGAGCGAACCGCTTGCACGGCCATATACTGGTCGCGCCGAAACGAAATCATCGCAAAGGCAATAGTGGGAGCCTTTTTTGGGATTGAAGTTACAACCTCCTCAGGGAGGGCTAAATTCTTATCCTCCACTGCCATCATCTGAGATCCAACTGATGGTAATTTTGTCGTCACCTTCGAGGACTTTAATTCGATCTCCAGCGACAATGTGTCTAAACTCATGTTTGTAGGTGTCTTGGTTAAATCTCTTGTAGACTCGGGCTTGTTTATCTTCTACCGGCTCCGCATCTCCTAACAAATTATCGTGCAACCAGCGATACCATGAAATGTCGCCAGAGTGAAATATCCGAGCGACCAGCTTATCTCCTGCCGCTGTAATCTCAAACAGCTTCCACTTGTAAGTCCCCGCCCCCTCGTCAGGGGTTTCGTCAGTAACTCCTTTCTCGGGCGGCTGGAACGGAGTCACCTCAGGGGCCTCGGAAGTGATTGTAAGCTCCTCGGGGACGCCGAGATTGCTGGTTTTTAGTTTAAAATACCATGTTTCTCCGCTGTTGACCAATATCTCTGTTTCGTTGTCGCAACGCTCAACTTTGTGATGTTCCCCCTTGTGAAGGTCATGGACGTTTCCATAGTAGACCTTCATATACCAAGAGGAGTCGCCGTCATCGCCAATCTCAGTCTTTTTTTGATATAGTGTTGGGTAGAAGGAATGAGTGTTCCGGTCGGTGGCTGGAACAAACGGGCATGCGTAGTATTCTTCATTGACAACCTTAACATCATCGTCTCCTGAGCCCTCGATAGACCACTTCGCGAGATTCCAAACAACACCATCGCTGACGTTTGACGGGGGTGAGGGCGGATTGTCCCCTGCGCTTTGAACAATGATTTCCGCATCGTAGCCATCAAGCTTTAGCCATGCTGCCCAGTTACCGTCACTCATCATCATGCCGTCGCCGTCTTCAACGGGGTCCATTGGCTTATCGAGAGGGATTCCGTTAAATGTAGGGGTCACGGGAATTAGCCCGCCACTATCCCCGCCGGGGAGAAGGAGGTAGGCGGGTCGAAAAAAGGCTGTTAATTTTTTGTTTTCCTGAAAGAAGGCAGGCTTCAAGCATCCACCTGTTCCTCCTTCTCCTTCCCCGCCTTGTCTCCGGGAGAGCACTGTGTGCTTGTAGCCAAGGAGGTCGGTAATGGAGTTTTCCTCAAACATATGAAGATATTGGAGAACGCTTTGCAACTTCCCTCCTTGCTCGTTCCCAGCGCTGGCGTTGCCCCGAAAAAACTCTCCAGAGTCAAAATCACCAACATCAAGACCCACAGGTGGACCTTGCATCGGGGCGTTTACAAACTCTGCTTCTGGTAACCTTCTGTCCGCTCCGCTCATATTTGCAACTTTAATCTTGCAAATTGCAAATGAAAGCCTAAAAATTACTTCCATGATGAGTCAGGCGAACGCCGATTCCCCACAACAGACGGCGACAGCGGAGGCGAATGCCCCGACTATCGATAGCAACCACGAAACTACAACACCCGAGGTCGGAAATCAGACCGAAGGGGGTTCGGGCGAGGCGGATTCTCAGGAATCCACCCCAACACTGGACGAACGGATTGCAAATGTAACAGATCCTGCGGACTTTGAAGCCATGATGGCTGAGGTTCAACAGAATCCTAATTCATTTGCAAACCCCAGCGAAGACCAGCAACCCGACAATCAGCAAGCCCAAGGAGAGGATCAACCCCCTCCGGAGGGAGAAGTTGAGCAGGAGGAATCCGCTAACGAAGAAGCTGAGCAGTCGGAAGTTGATGAGATCGAAGAGGGGGAATTCGACGAAAGTGAAGAGGAGGAAGAAGAAGAGGAGTCACATCCTCGGTTTCGACTTCGCCCATCGGATAAGGTGGATGCTGAGGCAATGCGCATAAAAAAGGCCGCTGAGGCCGCTGGAACAGCCCTAAACCTCTCTGAGGCTCTGGAGCTTGCAAGGCGGAATCTTGGGGTTGAGGAAAATCCTAATACTCACACTGAAGATTCGGAAGAATTTGAATCTGAATCTGAAGAGTCTACGGAAGACCCAACTCAAGGAGTTACCTTCGCGGAGGCGAAAGCCGACCTCAAAGATTTGCGGAAACAAGCATCTCAAGCCCTTCGTGAAGGAGATTTGGACGAGGCTGCTGATTTGAATGATCAGATTAGCGACACCGAAGAACTTATTGAAGAAATCGCGGAAAGGGACGAACGAGATAGCTACACACAACGCCATGAGCACGATACGACTTTCGAGTCCAGTGTTTCAAAAGCTGCTGACCTCTACCCCGACTTTGGGAATGAGGGCTCGGAGTTCTTTGAGCGTTGCTCCGAAATCGACGATAGCCTTCAAGATACCGACGATCCGCGCTACTTCGATGCCAACAAACCTCTCTTGATCGCCAAAATGGCGGCAGCGGAGTTAAATGTTGCACCGAAGCGCAAGGGAAGCAAATCCACTAAGACAGCCACTGCAAAGGCTGCAAATACTGCCGCACAACCTCAGCAACAATCCACTTCGCCCCAACCTCCAAGGACTGAAAAACCCGGCCAACTACCCGCTGCCAGCGGTGCATCCCGCACTTCTGGCGCTCCAACTGGAGCAGCGGCCTCACTGGCTGAGCAGGTTGGGAATATTAACAACCCCGAGGACTTTGAGCGTCTTGCAAAAGCGGTCTACAGGGAAAATCGTTAATCTCCCCATTCTGCCACAATCTGTGTAAGCCGTTGATCCTTAATCAACAAAAAAAAACAACTAACACAAAAAAATTATGCCATTCCATACTTCAAATGTAACAGGACAAGGATTGGGCAACGCCCTCTCAAATGATCCAGCAAACGCCTTCGGTGATGCTGCGTCAGTACGCGAACTCTGGCGCAAAGGTGTCGAGGTCTATGAACAGACCACCGACTTCTTTGCTCAAATGGAGGGCGGCTCCGACGCAATCATCGAAACCATCGCCGACACCACCAAGGGTCGGGGGCAGAAGATTACCTTCACCCAGATGGCTGGCCTCTACAACGAGCCTAAACACGGCGACGAACTGTTCAACGACGGGGACGACTTTGAGAGCATTAAGCTCCACAGTTATGATCTCTCAGTTGACTTCCTTCGTCACGGGGTTCGCTACACAGAGCGAGCTGAAGAGTTTATGGGGATGCGCGGCGAAATTACCGTCGGCATTCCTCGCGAACTCGGAAAGTGGATGGGCCGTCAGAAGAGCGAGAAGCTCTTTATGATGTTCCTTCACAAAGGCTCCGCTGAAAACCACATTTTTGCTGGTGACAAAGCCGGATACAACAGCCTCGTATCTGCCGACACCCTCGACTATGACACCATTGTCGCGGCAAACACTCAGCTTGCTCGCCTTAATGGTCAGCCAGCTAAGGTCGGAACCGATCAAGCAGGAAACCCTATCCACCGCTATTGCACTGTTGCAACTACCGACACCCTGTTCTCTTTGGAGCAGGATTCTGACTACAAGTCATTGCAAGAAAATGCTGGACCTAACTCTTACAGCAATGTTCTGTTTAAGGGTGGTTACACCGACATCCGGGGTAACATCATCAAGAAATACAATCCCATCGACCATGACGGATTCGGCGCGATTGCATCTCCTCTGAACCCGAAAGCTGACATCGGTTGCGATACTACCAACGGATTCGCCACTTCCACTATTAGTTCTGGTGCAGGAACAGCAAACACCATCTACGCTGGTGGATCGAAAGCGGCTGGGGCTCTGTCTGGAAAGGCTTACTTCAAGTATTTCCCGCTTTACCAGTTCAAGTTCCTTGCAACTGAGACAATGGCTCTGTCAGACTCGCTGGCCTACGCCGATCTCAACACCGCTGGTGGCTTCTACGTCGCTGTGGTGAACGCTCCGAACGCTGCGGTAGATCCGGGTAAGATTGGTTATTACCATGTAACAGCCAACGACGGCAACAAGCTGACGGTAACAAGCGGTAACGCTGGTCGATTCAACGGAACAACCGATACGACCAACTTTACCAAGCTTACCGCTAAGCTCGGCGCCGCTGTAGTGGGAACTAACACCACCCAAACCCACGTTGCTGGGACATCTACGGCATACTTCATTAACGAAGTCGGCGTTCCTATCGGCCACACGCTCTTCCTTGGAAAAGCTGCGGCTCGCCGGGGATACGGCAAATACCGCAACCAGCGTTCGTCTGACGATCATGAGGGCGGTTTCGTTAAGGACATCTTCGTCACTTCCGTCTTCGGACAGGAGCACTGCGAGGATGCAGCAGGTCGCAAGCCCGGATATCTTGTCATCAGTCACGCTGTGCAGTATGCTGGGGTTCCGTTCGCTAACATCAGCTAATAGCAGGGCTTCCACATCGTGAGCCCAAAATCTCACCGGGGCCTTGGTTGCAAGCTTGCAACTGGGGCCCCGGTTCTGCTATAATATGGCCATGGCCATAAAAACAGCAGCAGTATTGGAACTTCCCGGTAAAGGAAACTTCGCCCCTAATAAGTTCGGAAGTCGTTACGGCGCCTTCATTAAGACTAATATTCCGGGACAAAAAAAAGCCATTTGGATATTCAAGAGCAAGCTGTATGACGTAACCAAGCAGGAAGACATTGACGAATTTAATGAAATGTGCGCCAACGTAATTCCGAATTGCTACAAAGTCATAAAACTGACTCCTACTCCTCGACTTATTGTTCTTCCCGAAGAAGCTAAAAAACCCACAAACAAAAAGGGCGACGAGCCCGAAACCAATCAAACTAAAGAGCCTAAAAAGAAAAAGGGTAAGGCATCCGCCTCCCCGACGCCCCCGGCTCTTGCAATCCCTCCCTCCGGAGGATAAAGCACCATGACTCTCCTTGAACTTCGTGACAATGTCGCCCGCGCCCTCTTTCTTGAACAGGAGGCCACCGTTCCTGATTACATTTGGAACGATGTGACCACTGCAATCAACTCAGGGTTGCAACTGATGTTCTCCTCGCCACTCGACTACTTCCGCAAAGAGGAGATAGACGTTGTTTTTGGCGTAGGCGAATCTGAAAAGAACCTCTACAACGAAGCTCAAGTCCAAGAGGTAATCGGCCCCTGCTGGATTCCAGCGGAAGATAGCCGAGAGTTGCATCAAATCACCGATCAATCGGAGTTTAACCAATTTTTCCAGCGATTCTACGGAAAGAACGAGACCGACGCCATCGCTAACGGAGCACCCGAGGCTCTTATTTACCTGATTCGCACCCGACGATCCCGCTCCGAGGATAGCGGGAAGGACGCTTCGGCCTGTTTTCTTGCAATCAAACCTACCCCGACAGCAGCTATCACTGTTCGTCTTTTAGTGGCTAAATCAGCTCCCGTATTCTCTAAATCTACAATTAAGAACCTA
>JGI24003J15210_10000171_pt1 | contig 27260 bp, 38 predicted proteins | sample LinPmetageLP28_FD_15210 | JGI IMG/M metagenome (IMG submission 15210)
GCAGTCCTTCTTGAGCACCCTAGAACTAAAGTTCTCTAACTTCTTGCCCAATTCTTCTAGGTTACGAAAGCCCACGACCATGGGGAAGTGACCACCGCCCTTCTTATGCTGCTTCATCAAAACCGCATACCTAGCCCGAAAGCTGTAATAGGACTTGAACCCCAGTGCGTTAGGCGATAAGAAATCACATTGCGCAAAAAGATCCATCGGGTCTTTGGTGATGGGGCTACCGGTCAGGATGCGGCGATACTTAGACTGCCGCGCCAGTTTCAAAGCCGTCTTGGTTCTTTTGGCACTGTGGTTTTTAATCGTGGTGCTTTCATCAACAATCACTAGATTGTTTGGGTTTAAGTGCAGATAGTACGCTGCGCTCTGAGAACCTTTGGCCGTGCTCAAGGCTTCCACGTTCATCACCAGGACGCTCAAGGTCCCCGGCTCACGCTCCTCTGGGACAGCCAGCTTGTTCATGCTTGCTCTGAACCCCTTTGTAAAAGCCGGATTCCAACGCACAATGTTTGTTTTAATTCGATCTGGCAGATGGGCAGGAATTTCTTTTTTAACCCAGTTGTCATAAACCCCTTTGGGCGCTATTATAAGTGCTGTATCGATGTCACCGTTTTCAAAAAGCGAACCCATGGTGTCGATTGCAATCTTCGATTTGCCCGTACCCATTTCTAAAAAGAAGGCGTACCACTGCTTTTGCCAAGTCGTCTCGAAGATTTCTTTCTGGTGAGCATAAGGCTCTAGTTTAAATTCATAAGTCATTAATTTTCTCCTTGCATACGCGATAATATACGAATATTATGTGCGTTCCAAGTGCCCAACAGGTACTTTAAACACGGAGAATGAAATGAATGATTTTTTTGATGAGCTGGAATCTGATGCCCAAGGTTCCGATATTGAGTCTCTGAATACAGATGGGCTGCGCACAGTTGCTGAGATCGCTCGGGCTGTGCGGCAAAAAGAAGAAGAACTGCAAAACCTTGAATTGCTTGCAAAAAAGGCGAAAGCAGAGCTTTTAAAACTCACCGACGAAGACCTTCCTAACCTAATCTTAGAACTTGGCGTCCGAGACTTTACTCTTGAAGACGGCTCAAAGGTAGAGCTACGAACTACCTACGGGGCGCACATCAAAGTCGATAGCCGAGATGCAGCTTTTGCTTGGCTCAAAACTAACGGACATGACGACATCATCAAGAACGTCACTTCCTGTCAGTTTGGTCGTGGCGAAGATGATAGGGCGGTTGATTTTGTAAAGTTAGCAGAATCGCAGGGCCTTCCGGTGACACAAAAACGAGACGTCCACCCTAGCACGCTCAAGGCTTTTGTCAGAGAGCGGGTCGAAGCGGGGGACGATTTTCCAATGGATTTATTTGGGGCCTACATAGGCCAACGTGCGACAATAAAAGGAGCTAAAAATGGCTAAAGCAGACGCAGCAAAAGTAGAAGTAGGACAAGTAGAAGCAAAGACTGAGAGTAATCTCCCGTCAACCGTTTCGACTTTTGAGGACGATAGCAGTCAGTTTAAAGAAAGTATGAGGGCTGAAGATCAAAAGATCCCTTTTCTTAAAATTGCCAATGATAATGATGAAAGCCTAGGGATAATTAAAGGAGACGTCTGGAACAACGTGACTCTCGCTGTGTACAAAAAAGATAAGCCTTTGAAGATCGTGCCCGTTTACTTTGAGCCAGCATGGCTTGAATGGCCCGAGGAACGTGGCAAAACAAACGGTCCCATCAACATTTTTAAATCCGAAAAAGAGTGTCCCAAAACTGAACGGAACAGTAACAATAAAGATGTAATAGTGGACGGCGGCGGCAATTACATTGAATATAATCACCAACATTATTGTTTAGTGCTTGATCCTGAAACAATGCAAGCAAGCAGCGCGATAATTAGCATGAAATCTACGCAGCTTAAAAAATCTAAGGCGTTAAACACAATGGTGATGTCGCAGGTTTTGATTGGAGCCAAAGGGCCGTTTAATCCGCCCCGTTTTGCCTACATCTATAACTTCAAAATTGTCCCTGAAGAAAATGACTATGGTAAGTGGCATGGCTGGAGTATCTCTTTAGATCGTATGCTGAACATGGAAGACGACAACGAGATGAACATTTACGCTACTGCCAAGATGTTTCGCAACGCCATTGCCGCAGGGAATGTCGAAGTTAAGCATGAGCAAGAATCAGAAGGAGAATCGATTAATGATTCTGATATCCCGTTTTAGGTCATGTCAGACGCAAAGCGATTTGCGGAGATCTTTGATGGCCTAAAGCTTGCTTATGGCACGTACAAAATTGACCGCACCAAAACAAACGGAAAACAGGCAGGGAAAGCCTCGGTCGTGAAAGAACCTCGGACCCTCTCTCACTGGGAGGGTCATCTTTCTGGCAAAGGCGATTCGATTGGGGTTATTCCAATCAACGAGGACAACTCCTGTAAGTGGGGTTGTATCGACGTTGACCAGTATCCGTTAGATCATAAAGCTGTCCTCGACAAGATTCGACGCATGAAGCTGCCTCTGGTGGTCTGTCGAAGCAAGTCGGGCGGAGCACACCTGTTTCTCTTTACTACCGATTGGATTGCCGCTAAAGCCATGCAGGAGGTGCTTCAGCACATAGCTGCGGCGCTTGGATATGGCGATTGTGAGATATTTCCCAAACAGGTGAAGCTGTTTTTAGAGCGCGGAGATGTCGGGAATTTCCTTAATATGCCGCTCTTTGACGCCGAAGAGGGGTTGCGTTACCCCATCAAAGACGATGGACAATCGGCAACGCTGGCAGAGTTTTTTGAATTGCATAAACAATATGTGCAAACCCCTGAACAGGTTCAGTCCCTCACGATAGAAGATGATCCGGACACGCCTGTCAAAGACGGCCCTCCGTGTTTACAGACTTTATGCAAACAACAAATTTCAGAAGGCGGNCGNAACAATGGCCTCTTCAACATCGGCGTGTATCTGCGCAAAGCGTACCCCGATTCATGGGAATCCGAAATCTTGGTGTACAACGCCAAGTATCTAGTCCCGCCGCTACCCTTGACCGAAGTTAACCTGGTAGCCAAACAATTGCAGAAGAAGGATTACACTTACAAATGCAAGGATGCCCCGATTAACTCTTACTGTAACTCGGACGTGTGCCGGACTCGGAAGTTTGGCATCGAAGTAGGGGTCGCAGGAGCCGAGATAGCGAACCTTCGCAAGTACAATAGTAATCCCCCGGTGTGGTTCTTAGACGTCAATGGGACGCCTCTGGAGCTTGATACGGAGGGCCTTATGATGCAAGCCGCTTTTCAACGCTCTTGCGTAGAACAATTGAACTTTATGCCCCGCACGATGCCTAAACCTACTTGGGAAGCGCGTATAAATCAGTTGTTAACCGACATGAGCGAAACGGACGGCAGTATTGTAGAAGTATCCGAGGACGCCAGCATACAAGGACAGTTTTACGAGTTTCTTGAAGAGTTTTGCACGGCTATGCAGAAGGCGGAGAGTCGAGAAGAAATCCTCCTCCGTCGCCCATGGACCGATGACGAAAACGACCTCGTTTACTTTCGGTTGAAAGATTTCGAGGCTTACCTACGCAAGAACAAATTCTTTGAATACAAGTCTCATAAGATTGCGCAGCGATTGCGCGACATCAACGGTAACGCGACAAGCTTGAAGATTAAGGGCAAAGCCACACGGGTATGGGTAATCCCTGCTTACGAAACGCATCACGGCGGAGTTGCCACCGCTTCACTAGGATCAATTGGCGATAGGACCCCGTTTTAATGACTAGCCATGAAAAACTTAGGGATAAGTTGGCTGCCGACATAGCCAAGTACCTAGCAAAAGGTGGGGAAATAAGGAAGATACCCAAAGGCGTGTCTAACGATAAGGGCTACGGCTTTCGCGGTATAAGGAACGTCAACAAGGATGTTTAAGATTTTCGGGCCTCCCGGTACAGGCAAGACCACTACTCTACTCGACATGGTGGACAAAGCTTTGGAAGAGGGCATAGCCCCGCAAGAGATTGCTTTCTTTGCTTTCACTCGCAAGGCGGCTAACGAGGCCAAAGAACGGGCCAGTGCTCGGTTTGATCTTAACCCTAAGACAGACCTCTACTTCTTTCGCACCATCCACTCGCTTGCTTTTCGGCTCCTGAACATTAAGCCGGAAAACCTAATGCAGCAAAAGAATTACGAGGAGTTGGGGAAAGAACTAGGCTTTATGATGATGGTGTCCTCGCGCACCGACTTTGAGGACGCTCAAACCCATTACCAAGAAAACCCTATCCTCAACATTATCAACTTATCCAAGCTTAAAAAAAGACCGCTCGACGCTGAGTACAATGACACCACGATGGAATATACCTGGCATGAAGTGGACTACGTGGCGCGGGGCTATCAAAAGTATAAAGAGATCAAGGGGTTACTGGACTACACTGATATGCTGGTGTTGTTTGCTCAAAACATTGATCGAATGACCCCTGAGTTTAAGCTTTGTTTTTTAGATGAAGCGCAGGATTTATCCCCTTTGCAATGGGACATTGCCTATGGGTTAGATCGGCACAGTAAGAAAATGTACATAGCCGGTGACGACGATCAAAGCATCTTCCGCTGGGCTGGCGCAAATGCTGAGACGCTTATCAACCTAGACTGTGGCAGCGACGTGCTTAAACAATCGTATCGCATTCCCCGATCTGTACACCGCATTGCTAACCGTATAATTAAGCGGGTAGAAACCGAGGGAGGGCAACGCTTCCCCAAAGAGTATCTGCCTAGAGACGAGGAAGGCACGGTGCGCACCATCAACGATTTGTACGAGTTAGATTTCAGTGAAGGCGAATGGCTGATCATGGCCCAAGCCAACTTCATGCTGTCTGACGTATCTTTGCATTTTAAAATGATGGGCTACCTGTACGAGCGCAACGGCTCAAGGTCCATTTCAGACAAGCTCTCTACCGGCGTTAACACTTGGCATCACCTTTGTAAGGGCGGCACGGTGGATTTAACCAGCGCCAAAACGCTGTACACCTACATGAGCGGCAATGGGGTGCGGATTGCTCGGGGCAAGAAGACTTTGACCGGGGAGACGTTTACTTTTGACACCCTCAAAAACGAGCACGGCCTTCTAGCGACTAAAGACATGATCTGGTCAGAAGCTTTAGACCGGATACCCGACAGGGAACGAGCCTACATTACCGCTTTGCTGCGCAGGGGCGAGAAGTTTAATGCCAAGCCTCGCATCAAATTGTCCACCATCCACGGCACAAAAGGCGGAGAGTCTGAGAATGTAGTACTCTTTACCGATTTGACCAGTTCCGCCATTCAAAGCAGTGTGCGAGGGGCTCATCCACAAGATATCCATCGGGTTTTTTACGTTGCGGTAACCCGAACCAAACAGAATTTATTTATTGTTGAACCAGAGAATTACGATAGGGCTTATATCATATGAAACAAGACGAGATGTCCGTCATAAAATGTCCCAAGTGCCAAGCAGAAGCGGGAGAGGTATTGAACATGGAGGATCGCAAACGAGTAGGTTGGTATTGCGAAACGTGTAAGCATTTTGAGATTGCCATTTTACGAGAGACGGTGCTTGCACCTGAAAAATTAAACGGCAAGCCCCGTGAGCACTAAGCTTCAAATGGCGATGTTCCCGCCAAAATCGGATTGGTTACCACCGGAGCACCCTTTCCCTGACGTCTGGGAAGCTGATGAAATCGCTATCGATGTCGAAACCCGCGACCCGCATCTCAAAGAACGTGGACCAGGATGGCCTACCGGCAAAGGCGAGGTGGTCGGTTACGGTATTGCCATAGCCGGATGGAAAGGCTANTTCCCCGTAGCTCANGTAGGCGGCGGCAACTTGGACAAACGTATCTTAAACAAGTGGTTAAAGAAGGTTTTTGAGTGCTCTGCGGACAAAATCATGCACAACGCGCAGTATGACCTCGGTTGGATAAAAGCCATGGGCTTCGAGGTTAAAGGGCGGATTATCGATACCATGATGACCGCTGCGCTGATCGACGAGAATCGCTTTAGCTACTCTTTGAACGCGTTGTGTTACGAGTACCTTGGCAAAACCAAGTCAGAGAAGACGCTGGTCGAGGCGGCTAGGGAGTTTGGCGTGGACCCCAAGGGTGAAATGTACAAATTACCCGCGATGTACGTTGGGCCTTACGGCGAGGTCGATGCCGAGATTACCTTAGAGCTTTGGCATCACTTTAAAATACTGCTCAACCGTGAAGACCTCTGGGAAATCTGGGAGTTGGAAACGGCTTTGCTACCCTGTTGGGTAGACATGACCATGAACGGGATGCGAGTAGACCTGGATCGTGCCGAACGGACCAAGCAGGAACTTATAAAGCGAGAAAAGCAAACGATAAAAAGGTTGCACAGTTTAGCGGGGCTTCCTGTAGAAATTTGGGCAGGAGCCAGTATTGCCAAAGCCTTCGATATCCAAGGGCTTGAGTATCCAAAGACGGAAAAGGGTGCGCCCAGTTTCACTAAAAACTTCTTAAACGACCACCCTTCGGATCTTGCCAAGCTAATCGTTGAGGCTAGGGATTTAAACAAGATGCAAGGCACTTTTATCGAATCGATTTTACGCTATGTCCACAAGGGGAGGATTCATAGTCATATAAATGCCGTCCGTTCGGATCAGGGGGGTACTGTCTCGGGAAGAATTTCCATGAACAACCCCAACCCTCAACAGATTCCGTCGCGGCATCCCGAGTTCGGGCCAATGATTCGCAGTTTGTTTTTGCCCGACAAAAAGTATTGGTGCAGCATAGACTTCAGTCAGCAAGAGCCGCGCATCCTTACTCATTACGCCAAGGTGTACGGAGACTTTCAAAACAAGCCGATGCCCGGAGCCGATGAGTTTGCCGAAGAGTACAAGAATAACCCTGACGCTGATTTTCATTCTCTCGTAGCCACCATGGCGGAGATTCCCCGCAAGGCGGCCAAGACACTGAATTTGGGCCTCATGTACGGAATGGGGGTTAAGAAGATGTGCGTCGAACTGGGCATGGAAGAGGGTCCGGCAAAAGCATTAATAGATCAATACCATAGTCGCGTCCCGTTTGTTAAAATGCTGACCAAGGGCGTGCAGCAGAAACTGGACGACCCAAGATCGAGTGGTAGCATACGCTCTTTGAAAGGTAGAAAGTGCCGCTTTGATCTTTGGGAACCGGCCACGTTTGAAATGAACAAGGCACTGCCCCGCGCTGAAGCAATCGCGGCCCATGGACCAACGACCCGGTTGAAAAGAGCGTTCACCTATCGCGCACTGAATCGTTTGATCCAAGCCTCCGCAGCGGATCAGGTCAAAGCTGCTACACTGGCGGTGTATCAAGCAGGGTACACGCCNATGCTTCAAGTACACGATGAGCTTGCGTTCTCGGTGGATACACTAGAAGAAGCGAAAAAGCTCGAAGAGCTGATGATTAATGCTATCGAACTGGTCGTTCCGAGCAAATGCGACATCGAACTCGGGCCAAGCTGGGGAGAAGCAAAGGAGATAGAATGAGCCTTATGAAATATTTGCCGCCATTAAATNAAGATATGTTAAAGGAGGCTTGTGAATATTCAATTCGTGCGTATGAAGAAGCTATCCCCGGTGCGATCAAGATCGAATCTAAATTTACCTCGACTACCGCTTACTTTAAAAAGAGCGAGGACGAGTCTTTTGACATCCTAGCGTTCAGAGGCACATCCCAGAAGCTCGATTGGGTAACGGACGCCTTGGTGGTTCCCGTACCTTATGCAGGACGGCTGTGTCACGGTGGATTTACCGCCGCCCATGCTTCAGTGTGGGGTAAAATCAAGAAACACATACGCATGGACCACCCTCTGTTGATCTGCGGACACAGTCTGGGCGGGGCTTTGGCCGAAATCTCAGCAGCGAAACTGCACAAAAAGCATCCGAGGCTATCCCTTTGCACATTTGGCAAGCCCAACACGTTTTTCAAAGGTTTTAAACGGCCCATGGAACTGATACGGCAAGTGTCCTGCGTCTCCGGTAGCGACATCGTCGCCCGTATCCCCCGGTTTTGTTACGGCCCAAGCGTCAGCCAGACTACCCTGTATTTTGCTAATGACGGCAAAGACCACGTCGATCCTCCTGCGGAGCTTAAACGTGATGATTTCATGTCGGCTAAGAAAGAGGCGCTCTCGGATCATTTTATGGAGGGCTATCAACGTCGTCTGACGGCCTACCTCACCCCTCGGGCTCCGGTAACTAATTTGAAATCTAAAAAACAAAAGAAGCGAGGAAAGAAAAATGCTTAGACTTTTTATCCTGGTTGGAATTATCGCCTTTCAGGGGTGTGCTGTGTCCGAAGAAGCTATTAAAAACAAGGAGTTATACTGCTCTGGGGTGTACAAGGGTATCCGCGCTGTNGGNCGGGTAGCTACTGAGGTCACCACNGGGGTGTCTGTTCCTGATATATGCGATACTATAGATACCGTTGTGGAGGAAAGCACCGAGGGAAAGTCGTAACGAACCTCGAAGCTTTGATTAAACTTTGGCTGTTGTTCTATGAAACTTAGCGGATTACTCAAGACCCTTGCACCAACGATCACCAAGACGATTGCTTCTAGCAATCCGGTGGCTGGCATGGCGGTGAAGATACTGGCTGACAAGCTAGGCATCGATGAGAAAAACCCCGTTAAGATTGAGAAGTTTCTGGAAAAGAACCCAGACCGGGTAGCCGACGTTAAAGAAGCAGATCGAGAGTTCGAGGACAAGATCCGCGAGATGGAGATCGACCTGGAAGCTTTCCAAACTGAGGCAGAGGACGCCAAAGACGCCCGTCGCCACTTCAGCAAAGACCGAACGAGCAAAGCCTTTGCCTTGATTTCCCTTATTGGTTTTTTGGTATACTGCTTCTTCGTTACTTTAATGGGGGCAGATGTTGATGCTGCTACAACTAATTTGGTTATCGGGTATTTGGGCGGCCTCGTTTCATCCGCCGCATCCAGTTTTTACGGCCGAGAGAGCAGTGTCAGAAAATAAAATGGAAAAGTTAATAGAAACACTCAAGCGCCATGAAGGCGTAAAATCCCACGCATATAAAGATTCTCTGGGTATATTGCACATTGGCTGTGGGCGAAACATCGAAGGCGCGGCAAGCCATCGAGGGCTCGGTTTAAGCGAGGACGAGATCGATTATATGTTGTCCAATGATATCCTGCGCACCATCAAGGAACTGTCGCGGGAATATAAGTGGTTCGCTGAGTTAGAAGACGGTGCGCGGCGCGATGGCATTATCAATATGCACTTTAATCTGGGGCGGGTGCGCTTCGCCCAGTTTAAGAAAGCCATCGGGCATATGGAAAAAGGTGAGCATTCCAAAGCCGCCGTCGAGTTTCTCGATAGCCTGTGGGCGCGACAGGTAAAAGGTCGTAGTTTAGAAGTGACCGACATGATAAAGACCAATACCTATGTCTAATCCGTACATTTTCAAAGCCACGGTTTCTAAAATCGTGGACGGAGATACCCTTTATGTTACCGACATTTCTCTTGGTTTTGGCAATTGGCACTGCGGCGATACTGGTCGGGGCATTTGTCTGCGCCTTAACTCGATTGACACTCCGGAATCTCGCACTAGAGACTTGGAAGAAAAGAAATATGGACTTGCAGCGAAAGCTTTTGTCCAGGCGTTCTCCCCCGTAGGCACAAAGGTAACCCTTAGAACCTACGAGAAGGGCAAGTACGGGCGGTGGCTGGCCGACATCAAGGTGGGCAACAAATGGCTCTGCTCAGAGTTGATCGCTCATCACCACGCTGTCGAATATCACGGGCAAAACAAAGACGATATCCGGGCTGCTCATCTGGCTAACCGAAAACTGGTTGTTTTGGGCTAAATAGTCCTATAAAATCCCATACATCAAAGGAGGATTTATGGATCAGTCTAAGTGGAAGTCAGTTGTTGTGCCTCGGGAAACCTACCACGACATGAAACTTATCGCCCAGATCGAAGGGCGTACCATCTCACGACAGCTACGCATGATCGTCGATCAGTGGAAAGACGACCACCTGACCGACAACGATTTGCAAAAGCTGGAAACGGAAAAGATTAAACTGGAAGTGGAATCAGGCGCTCACGCTACTAGCTTTTCGATCTGAGGCTCGTCGCCCACGGTACAACCAATCCCGCACCGTATCGATAGGTATGTTGAGGGTCTTTGCAATCCACGCTACCGACCGCTCCTCGTTGTTACGAAGATGGATAACGTGATCTACGACTTCTTGGGAATATTTTTTAGCGACCATACACATAGTTTACCCTGAAAAAAATGTGATATCAACCTTGACTACCAGGCGAACGGCGCTATACTGAACATCCAAGTTAGCTCCTTGGGTTAAGTTGAAAGAAGCTCACTGGGGTTTATCCCCTCTCAGTGGGCTTTTTTTATTTTCGAGCAAGGGCATTTAGTCATCCCCTTCTCAGCGGTTCCGGCCTGTCCGTGGCTCACCAATCAGGCCACTTGTTTACCCTTCCTCTACACATATAACTCTGATATCATGTTGATTCCAACAACTTATAAGGAGCTACTATGTACATAGGTAAAAACGACGGGGTATGCCCCATCTCCCAAGCAGAAATCGACCGCGACAAACCCGAGATCCGCGAATACGAAGTAGATCCCGATGCCGCCTACGACGCCGAACAATCACGGCTCATCGCCCATGACCAAGAGGCCATCTCCAAGATCCTGGTAGAAAACATCCATGCGACCAAGGATTTGGTAGATGAACTCGTCGAGTATGTGCGAAAGGCACGCCGGGGGTTGGTGTGAAATACGAACTGGACGAAGACGCCGTTGCGGTACTTTTAGAGTATGTCGAAGAAGCTCTCGTTGAGATTGCCGAGGTTTTGGACGGGCCTCAACACCAAGAGGGCCTCAACTGGACTACCTCTGGTATGCACATGGGTCGCGCACCGCGTTTTGCTTTAAACAAACAAAGAAAAACTCTTGTAGATATGCGCCGTGCGTTACGCAACCCTATTAGGTGTAAAGACGATGTCTTGGCATGGCCCTTGGAAAAGCTTGGATGCAGCCAGAGAATCTTAAATGCCTTGAGAAATAAATGTTATCAGACAGAAGATCACAGCTTGGACTTTATTCGCACCGTTGGACAATTAATTGAGATGACCGAGTACGAACTGAGTAAATATCCCGAATTGGGCAAAAAAAGCATAACCGAGATAAAGGATTATTTAGCTACCCATGATCTTTACCTATCGGGCTAGTTACTTAGTTCCCTATATAGGAACCATTTCTGAGAATATATTTTATTTTTTTTTTAAAATATAGGCGTAACTGCCGTAACCGTGTAACCATCGGGCTAAGGACCACGGCTCATGGGGCTTGTAGCGGTTACGGCAAGGTTACACGGGTATACACTAGTCAATAGCTTGCCCTTAATTCGCAAATTCCGTTAAGGGGGGTAGAAAGTTTTTTTTATTTTTTTTTATTTTTCCCCCTATATACAGAATACGACTTTTTGACATCTGGGCTGGATGCACATAAACTTCCGCAACATGACAGAAATAAAGAAAAAGAGGGGTAGACCGAAAGGCTCTGGGAAAATAGGGGTCAATCGCCTTTTGACGCGCAAGCAAGAATTGTTTGTTAAAGAGTTTGTGAGTAAGGACGGTCAAATAACTAAACGACAAGCGGCAATCAACGCTGGTTATCCCGCAGGGTCGGCTCACACTAAAGCTTACGATCTGACCAACCCGAAAACCCATCCCCATGTCTGCCAAGCTATTCGCAAATTCCAAATGGAGTTGGACGAAAAGTTTGGGATTGATTTCAAAAGACACATTCGAGACTTAAAAGTGATTCGTGATAAAGCTTTGGACGACGGGGCTTATTCTGCAGCTACGCAGTGTGAAATCGCTAGAGGTCGAGCGCATGGTGATATTTACGTTAATAAGTCAGAAGTACGCCACGGTTCTATCGATCAAATGGACAGAGATCAAGTTATGAAGGCACTGGAGGAACTCAAGAGTGAATTTGGAGCTTCCATGGGAAACGTCATCGACGTCACGCCCGAAAAAGAAGAAAAAGATACGGGAAAGCACGCTCTGGCAACACATTAAGAAAGCCATTGCTCTGCATAAACCTACCTGGACACACACTCGAATCGAAACTTGGGCTATGCCCGGTGTTCCCGACGTCATGGTCTGTGATGATAAAGGCTTGTTCCATCTGATCGAACTCAAAATAGTCACAGGTTATGCCGTCAAGTTAAGCCCTCACCAAGTTAGTTTTGCCCAAAACCATGCGCACGCCAGTGTTTGGCTGTTAGTCTGGAAGGCCGAAGAATATTACTTATATCCCGCCAAGGATGTCGTCGATGTAGCCAAAAAAGGTCTACGGCATATCCCTCTGTTAAAAACCCAAGATTTAAATAAACTTCTTAGCTTGCTCTCTACACATTAATTTGCTAGAGTTATATGTGTACTTAATTAAAGGAGCTATTATGGAAATCGATTTAAATGAAACTGAAATAAAACTCTTGGTCGGGTTGGTTAAAAGCGCCTATGCGGATGTTAACGAAGCGTTGGATCAATATGACGAATGTGGAGATCCTCTGCGTTTGGGCCATTATCCTGCACAAATCTTGTCGAATGAGTTGTCTGTTTTAAGAAAAATGGAGCTGAAGTTAAACCCAATAACTTTTGGGGGACAGGGGCATGGGAAAAAGCGCATCACAACGGAGGTAGCTTGATGCTATTTTTGATGAGCCGTTTTGAAAAGAAGATGAACCAGGACAAGAAAAAACGTGCGCAGGAGCGAATGGTTCAGCAGTTAAAGGAGTTAAAACGGAGGAAAGAGAACGAAAAAAAAGGGGCTTAACGCCCCTTTTCCTCATCCTCAAGTGGAAATATAATTCGACAGTAGTCGTCTTCGTGCTGGACTACCTCCCATTTATGAGTTGGGCAAGTGTCCATCCATTTCCAGAAGTCTTCATTATCCATCATCGTTCTCCTTTTTAGTTAGTAACCTTGTTTTTGCGCCCATTTGAGGGCCATGTTAAGAATAGATCTGGGAACATTTATGGTGTCATCTCCATCCACTATTTCTCCAAAATCTTCCACAAAAGCTAAACTTCCTGAATAAATTTTGTATCCAACCTTCTTGGACAAATAAGCATTGTTAGTATCCCCATTAATGGGATCTTCAAACTCCATAAAGTCTATAAAAAACCCATCTGCGATTTCTTTAGTCATCCCAATTCCCCGAAAATGAGCTATGCAAAGCTTTCTGTAAATCCTCATCAGTATGGCCTTGCGCTTGGTTGAACATATCCGCAAATTCCTTGTTGTGGCGCGTAACTTCATCCAGCGAGTTGTAGCCCGTCTCGCCCTGCCGAATTAAAACAAACTCGACTTTATCCCCAGAACACGCGGGTTTTTTTACTATGTATTGGCTCCTCATTTTTTGCTCCTTTTGTTAAGAGTTGACAGTATACACATAAAAGCCCTATACTCACAAGACTTAATCGATAGGAGCTAACAATGGCTAATTTTATATGGCATACAGATCCAAGCCACGCTTGGTTAGAAGTAACTCGAAAACACTTAAAAGTTTTAGGAATTCACAACAAAGTTTCTAAGTATAGTTATCAATTCGGTGACCGCATTTATTTAGAAGAGGATTGCGACGCGCCTCTTTTTTTTAAGGCAGCAGACTCTGCCGGATTTACTGTTAACAGTTTAGCCCTTCCTGAAATACATACTGATAATGAATCTGAGGTAAGAAGCTATGAGAGTTATTCCAATGATTAAAATCAGTGAAATGACGGGTAAACTAACAGATATTCCCGCCATCAATACCAACACGCTAACCAATTCATTCTGCACCAAAATGCACGCAAAAAAACATCCTAAGAATATTTGTGGTGTGTGCTACTCGCAGCGTATGCTCAAAACGTATCGAGCTAATTGTGCTGAGTCCTGGCAAGGAAATTCTGATTTACTAAGTCATTCCATTATCGACGAAGAAGATCTGCCAGTTATCAATTCGCATTCATTCCGTTTTAATGGGCATGGTGAGCTGATTAATCTTACTCACTATTTCAATATTGTGCGGATATGTAAACGCAACCCTAATTGCAGCTTTGCATTGTGGACTAAACGATTAGATATCATTAAACGAGCTTTTAATACCATCAATCCGAATGGCATCAAACCGGATAATCTCATTTTGATTTACTCGAACCCTCGGGTTGATTCCATTCTCGAACATCCGCCGGAATACTTCGACAAAGTGTTTAATAATACGTCTACCATTTCAGACCAAGATAATTGCTCCGGCCGAAAATGCATGGATTGTTTGCAATGCTATCGCACGGACTCCGGCGTCAACGTAATAGTGGAAGCTATAAAGAATTAGGTGTATGTGATAAATATGCGGTATACTTGGGTTTCTTAACTAACGACAATTGGAGCTAACAAGATGTCATATTCATACTACAAGATTGGTTCAAATCGGAATCGAAAACGTATCTTTCTGGAAGCTAATTTAGAGGTCGCGGGTTTTAATTGCGGAGATCCGTATAAACGGGTGAACGATGTCGAATCTGGGATTATCACCTTGTTTCGTCTTGAGGAATCGGAATCGCTTCCCAGTGATAGACGGGTGACGAAAGGCAAACGAAAAGGTCACGACCGCCCAATTATCGATTTATGCGACAAGACAATTGAAGAAGTATTCGGGAATACTGAGAGGGTTCGAGTAAGTTTTTTACGCCATAAGATAATCATTGAAATACACCCGGAAGAATTTAATAAATCCAAGAGAGAAGAATCCTTCAAGGACAATATGAAAACGGGTGAATTAACGCACGCCAGTTTATTTACTGGTGGCGGCATTTCCACAGATGCAATTCATTGTGCGCTTGATGAAGACGGCTTGATAGCCGAGGGCGCCAAATGGGTTTGCGAAGCAGATTTGAAATATATTGAAGAAGCTAAACAACATTGTCTGGCTGTCACGGATGAGACAGTAATCATCAACGGCTTGGTCGAAGAGGTCGAGCCAAATCTTTTTACGAGCGTAAATATTTTGAGCTTGTCGATGGAGTGCGCCGGATTTAGTAAGGCGGGTGTGGTCAAGCATAAAAAATCCGCCGAAGAGCATAGCGGCACAGCATTGTTTGGTGTCGTAAATGCAATCCGAAATGCAAATCCCGCCATTGTTATTTCCGAGAATGTGTTGGAGGCTAAACGGAGCAGTATTTATGCGCTGTTAACAAGTGAATTGAATCGACTCGGTTATAAAATATTCGAGCTTGAATTGTCGAATGAGCATACCGGCAGTATAGAAAAGCGCCGTCGTTATTGGATGGTGGCTATTAGTGAAAACCTAGCACCGGAATGCATCGAGCTTCCATTAGTCGAGCAAAATCAAAATCCGCTTAATTCCTTTTTACAAGAGGTTGAAGAATCGGTCTGGGGTGAAAACCAATACTTGAAAGACAAATCTATTAGAGACGCGGCAGCGGGTAAAGGGTTTGCAAAACGTCAGCTTTTATCTGGCGACGAAACCAATGTTGGGACAATTGGTCGTCATTATGCGAAGCGCAGATCAACCGAACCTTTCATAGTTCGGGCCGATGGTAAAGAACGATTGTTAACACCGGTTGAGCACGCGATTGTTAAATCAATTCCGACTCGATTAGTGCCGGATGGAGGTATTACACTCGCGCATCAAATTTTGGGACAGTCGGTTGATTATCTGCAACCCTATAAGTTAATGCAGAACGTGATTAGGTGTATCGGATAAATATGGGTTATACTGGTGTTTCTTAACAGGAGCTAATTATGGATATTGATAAATACAGATGGGAGACACCAGACTCATACGGAGGATTTAATCCGGTAGGCGATATTGTCGTTTATTCTCGAAATCGGGATAGCTCGATTTTAGAGGAAAGTAATTACGAGCAGATTTTTAAACATCTAAAAGAGACGATTAAAAATTTGGATAGCCCTATTTATATCGAAGATGATGAGAGAAGTGAATTCGATTGGGTATACGATTTTCGCGCTGGCCATTGGGCGTGTGGATGGGTTGAATATATCTTGGTTCGTAAAGATGCACCGCAGTCGGTTATCGATGCCGCCGTCGAAGTAATCGATGGAATTGAAGACTATTGTATTTTTGACGAATCGCATTATTCAGAAATGCAATGGGAAGCTACCGAAACATTCTGGCAAGAATGTTCTATTGCTGATCGGGTGCATTATTGTAAGGAAATGGAAGTATCTATTTTTGCTGCACGCCGTGATTATACGCCCGAATCGAATAATCCTCTGAGCGAATATGTGGATTTTCTGCACTAATCATTGGATACCCGATTTATCGTATATCGTCAAATTTGCAGAGTTAAATAAACGGGGGGTGGTCACTGGGTCNNGGGTCATAATCCTATCAGTNTGCACCATGGNCCATGGTCNCTCCTCCGTTTTTTATGAAACCCCGCTATTTGGCGGGGTTTGTGTATACGATAAATGAGTGTATAATGGAATCTCAACTTAACTGATAGGAGATTTACCATGTTAGACACTTTTGAAACCCAAGCATACGCGCAGGTCTGGACTTCATCATTGAATCGATATATTGAAGAAGGTCGTGAAATGAACGACTCGGATATCAGTTTGTATTCCGGCGGATTGCCGGAAGATTACTCAGAACATTACACGTATATTCCGGTCGGGAAAATCAAGGTCAAGATACCCACCCAAGAACAGCGACACCAAACTGAGCTTGCAGCATTAGAGCTTGAAATTACCCGCCATGATGAGCGGTCGCAGGAACATCGAGAGCGATTGCTAGAGCGCCGCTCCCAATTGTTAGCTTTGCCCCATCTGGCAGAGTGACACCAAACCCGCCACTCGGCGGGTTTTTTTTGGGCCGCCGCACGCCCCCAAATGCAATGATCCCGCTAGGGATGGGGGCGTGCGATATTGGTATATGTGCTTGATATGTGTATAATTAGGGTTCAACTTAACTGATAGGAGCGCGACCGATGGAATTAGTAAAGGACACGACGAAAGACGATCTTCGTAGAATGTGCAAGTCAATGCTCGACGAAGTTTGCGACGGGATTTTGCTCACGGAAGAGAATATAGAAGAATGGGCAGTGCATGATATTCCCGATATGGTGGTGGTGGGCGAGTATTTGCCCTGTCACGAGTGGATATCTCGAAACGTCTATTCTGAGCGGTATTTGATTGACAGCGATGGCGAATTAATCGAAGTGCAGATGATGGTGGCGGGTGGTGGGCCCACTATCTGGGTTCATTGTTCGGCCAACTCTGTCGAGGTTCACGGGTATTGGGGTGGTGACCACGTAAGACAAAATGCCCTCATTGAGGACGGGATGGGAATCTGGGATTATTATAGCGAAATGCCAAGGTTTCGGAGGGATTACTAATGGATAAAGAGCATTTAAATATTCACGATCCGCACAATCAACACGTTTGGGCGGATGAAGACAAGGCCCCGTCGCCAGTGAAATTTGTAGCACTGGCAATCGGCGGAGCGATTGCCGCATATGTGTTTGTGGTCTGGATCTTCAGCCAGTGACCGGGACACATGAGTGACCAAACCCGCCTCGATGGCGGGTTTTTTTATGCCCCGAGAAAATGCCGCCGCTCGATGGGCTGAGTACACATGGCACCTTTGGCCGCCGTAGGGGTCGCGTGTCCCACAAGCCGTATGGGGCTTGTGTGCCCCCTCCCAGTAAAACGACCCGTGCTTCACGGGGGGGAGGGGGCAAAGTAGGTAAGAGTCCCAGAATAGAGGCTAGACAGAAGGTTAGAGAAGTAAGGGAAGCTTTGTGCGTTTGTAGTAGGGGATTTCCCTCAGACAGGGCTAAAGTGTATGTTTCTCACTAACATTATAGTAAAAAAATGTTATCATACACTCAAATGTCATATAACAAGCCAGTTGATGAAGTTTCCGATAAAGCCTTGAGGCTCCAGTTGCGGTTAGCGCAGTTGGATCGTATAGACGCCTGTAGCGGTAGTTTCTTAAACTTTGTCCGTGCGATGTGGCCCGAGTTCATTACGGGTAAACACCATAAAATTATTGCCGAGAAGCTTGAGCGGGTGGCGAAGGGCGAGCTAAAACGCCTGATTATCAATATGCCGCCGCGTCATACCAAGAGTGAGTTTGCTAGTTTCCTGTTTCCTGCCTGGATGATAGGAAAGAATCCTAATATGAAGATCATCCAAGCCACGCACACCACGGAGCTTGCGGTAGGTTTTGGCCGTAAAGTAAAGAATCTGCTGGAACGGGATGATTATATGGAAATTTTTTCAGATTCTAAGTTGTCGGCGGATTCAAAAGCCTCTGGGCGATGGGACACGGCCCGTGGAGGAATGTACTACGCCGTGGGTGTNGGNTCNAACCTAGCGGGACGTGGTGGTGATTTAATTATTATTGATGACCCGCACTCTGAGCAGACGGCGATGTCGAATAACGGGTTTGACGATGCATGGGATTGGTACACTGGGGGCCCCCGGCAGCGTTTGCAACCGGGCGGAGCGATAGTTTTGGTCATGACGCGGTGGTCTGAGAAGGATTTGACGGGGCAGTTGATACGTTCTCAGGGTAGGGATAAAAATGCGGACCAGTGGGAAATTGTGGAGTTACCGGCGATCATGCCCAGCGGATCATCGTGTTGGCCTGAGTATTGGCCTTTGGTGGATCTGGAGGCGGTTAAGGCGTCGATTCCGGTTTCCAAGTGGAATGCGCAGTATCAGCAGAATCCCACGGGCGATGAGACGTCTATTTTGAAGCGTGAGTGGTGGAACGTGTGGGAGGAGGATAAGGTTCCTCCGTTGTCTTATGTGATACAGAGTTATGATACGGCGTTTAGCAAGAAGGAGACGGCGGACTTTAGTGCGATAACGACGTGGGGTGTTTTCTATCCAGAGGAGGGAGGGACCCCTAATTTAATATTGTTGGATTCGCAGAAAGATCGTTGGGATTTTCCGGAGTTAAAACAGGTTGCGTTTGATTTGTATAAGTTTTGGGACCCCGAAACAGTAATTATTGAGGCGAAAGCTACGGGAATGCCCCTGACCCACGAACTACGGAACATGGGAATCCCGGTTGTTAACTTTACCCCTAGTCGTGGAAATGATAAATTGTCGCGGGTACACAGTGTTGCTCCGTTATTCGAGAGCGGGATGATATGGGCTCCAGATGAGCAGTGGGCTCATGAGCTAATTGAAGAGTGTGCGGCCTTTCCTAATGGGGAGTATGACGACTTGGTGGATAGTACGACACAGGCGTTGATGCGGTATCGTCAAGGTAACTTTGTACAGTTGCCTTCTGATGATTGGGACACTCCGGAACCTTCACAGATACAGTATTACGGTTAACTACTATGAAACTTAACAAGTTTTTTGCGCTTAGAACTAACTTTGAGTTCGATCAATCAGATCCTGACGCAATTCGCAGCGGCGGTGGAACGAGCAGCGGTGGCGCTTCTAGCGGAAGGAGCCAAGTTAGCAGGGCGGCGGATAAGGTTAAATCAGCTATTTCATCCCCCGGTATGTTAAGCCGCGATGAAGTGCTGAAGCAGTTAAATTTTTTGAATACGCAGATAACCGATGGCGTAGGTGTTAAAGCGGGTAAGAGTAAGACTCAGGCTAAAGAAGATGCCTATGCCAAATGGATAGAGACAAATCGGGACCAGATAAAATTGGTCGATGTGGCGGCTTTTTTTAACAATCCTGGTTACGGGGTAGATGAGGTTACACGGGACTATATCGATGGTCCGGGTGGCAGAGGTTATCAATACCAGGAAGCAGCCGATTTTGGCGAGTTAGATTTTACGGGCGAAGGCGGTCGGCCTCCTGTCATTACCAATACTGGCACGTTTGCAAACATTGACGATGCTTTTGACAATATGCTGGATAGGTACGCTCAAGTTGGCAATCTTGAGGATACGGTCGATGAGGACGGGAATATTGTAGAAGGCATTATGCGCCCGTCTAGCTTTAACGCCGCCGATTACGCCCGAGGCGGAAAATACGACTATGTGGCTCCTAGCGCAGCGCAAGACTTCCGCAACCTGGACGTTACTAAATACGACACTGTGGGCGATTTGATAACGCAGGGCAAAATTGCAAAAGGTTTGTTTGATCCTCAGACGTTTAACACGCGGGACATAACCCGTGGGACCCCCGCTGTGACTCGGGGTCTGGATGCGCAGGGCAATCCGACAACGGCGATTACCATGGGGGATACGACGGCGACGGGTACAGGCCCTAACATTGGTCAATTGACCACGGATCTTACGTTCCCGAGCACGGGCATGGGGATCAACGCTGACGGCACAGGGACCACGACCACCGGCACAATGGACACCACGGGCAACATCGTCAAACTTGATCCGGATGTGACCGGGCTTAATTTATTGCAATCTTCGGCAGGGGACACTAGCACCTTGGACCCCAATGCGGTAACTGGCGGCAATGTGGCGGTTAACCAACCGACGATGGGTTTAACTCCAAGCACTGCTCCTGCTCAACCGACGATGCCTCAACCGGTAACACCACCTACACCTACACCTACACCCGCCAAGACTCAAGCACAGATTATTCAAGACTTGTTTAACAGTTCCCCTACCAAAGATGTGGCCGCAATACGCATTGGCGATTACGCTAGGTCTGTCGGCGGGATTACGGCGCAACAGATTGCAGACGCGGTACAGCCGATTGTGGGCGGTAGGCCGGACTTTGGTATTGATCCTTTTGATGCCGGAACAGGTGGCTCCGAAGTATTGCAAGCGGTAGCAGACGGTGGTTATGGCGGTGGTTTTATTACTGAAACAGCGGATCAAATATCTGTGCCGCAGCAGACGTACAATACTTTAGCGCAACAACAGCAACAATTACGCAGCGGTTTTGGTGATGATCAGCGGGTAGGGGATGCGGATTACACGCCTCAAGAAGCGGCCTACCGCATGTTGGATTTTGCCCAGCGCAACAATATGAGTTTAGATCAAGCAGCGCAGTCTTTTGGCCTAACCGAAGCGGATGCTAGAACAAGGGCTGGCGAGTTAGACGTTGACCTTACTCAATTTGGCTTTGCCGATGGAGGCGAGGTTGATAGTCCACAGCAAAACGTAGTCGAACAAATCGGGCAGATTATGAAGGGCGTACAGAACTCTTTGCAAAGTGGTTCTACTGGAGCGGATAAAAGCGGCGCTTTAAATCAAGCAAGATCGCAATTTATTGCTTTAGGTTTAGCCACGCCCGGAGGTATAAGTGAGGGGCAGTTGGCTGCTGGCAATCAATTAAGCCAAGGCCCTTATATGGAAGAAGAATCTGTGTCTGTGTTTAACCAAGGCGGCGGGGTAACCGAACCGGCTGATGCCTATGAAGAATTTACCCTGTCTGTTCGCAAAGGCCCCAATGATATTGCTTTGGAAAAACGGCAACAGGGCGTACAAAACTTAATGAATTCCAAGTCTGGGATTCAGCCTAACGAAAAAATGTTATCGGCTTTAGATCGCATAATGGGAAGAAATAATGGCTGAAGAAAATGATCCTATAACCACGATGGTTGAGCGTCTCGATGAGACGATGATGACGCCTGAATTAACCATCGAAGAGCAGGTCGAAGTCGCTATTCCGGGTTCTTTGCGTCCCAAAGAAATAGATGGGTCGGTCATCGAAATCATTACTGAGGACGACGGTAGTGCTGTAGTAGACTTTGATCCGCAGCCGGAGATAGCTATAGACGAAGGCGATTTTTATCGTAACTTAGCCGAAGAGCTAGACGATACGGCGCTAGGGACTTTATCGAGCGATCTTTTAGCGCAGTACGAAAACAACAATGAGACGCGCAAAGATTGGCGCGATAACTATGAAAAAGGTTTAGAACTTTTAGGTTACAAGTACGAAGACCGTACCATGCCGTTTAAAGGCGCAAGCGGGGTAACCCACCCTTTGCTTGCGGAAGCGGCCACCCAGTTTCAAGCGCAAGCATTCAATGAGCTTTTACCCCCTAATGGCCCAGTGCGCACGGTAGTAATGGGGGCGGTGGACAAAGAAAAAGAACAACAAGCCCATCGCGTTAAAGAATTTATGAATTATTATTTGATGAACGTGATGCAGGAGTACACCCCTGAGTTTGATCAAATGCTGTATTACTTACCCCTAGCAGGGTCCGCCTTCAAAAAGGTGTACTACGATGCAGGTTTGGACAGGCCCGTTTCTACGTTTGTTCAAGCTACTGATTTGGTTGTGCCTTATGAGACGTCGAACCTAGAGACGTGTCCGATTATTACGCACAGGATTGACATGAACGTCAACGATCTGCGTAAACAGCAGATTGCTGGCTTTTACCGAGACGTAGATATTCTGCCTAGCCAAAGTACGCCGAGCGAAGTTCGAGCGGAAATGAACAAGATTTCTGGGGTGAGCCCTTCACAAGGCGATTACGACACCACTTTGCTAGAGTTTCACGTGGAACTAGACCTCGATGGCTTTGAGCACAGAGATGAGGACGCCGAAGAGACGGGTATCAAGCTTCCGTACATTGTGACCATTTGCGAAGACATGAATACGATTTTGTCCATACGTCGTAATTACCTGGAAGACTCAGAGAATTTTGAAAAGATTGAATACTTTATTCATTACAAGTTTTTACCGGGATTTGGTTTTTATGGCCTTGGTCTAATAGACACGATTGGTGGTTTGGCTACCACGGCTACAGCGTCGTTGCGTCAACTGATAGACGCGGGTACGTTGTCTAACTTGCCAGCAGGGTTCAAGGCCCGTGGCCTACGGGTCAGGGACGATGCCGATCCTTTGCAACCGGGTGAGTTTAGAGACGTGGATGCTCCGGGCGGTGCGATTCGGGATAGCTTGATGCCGTTGCCGTTCAAAGGTCCTGATACGACGTTGTTCCAGTTACTGGGGTTTGTGGTTGATGCCGCACAACGGTTTGCCACGATTACTGACATGAAGGTAGGTGATGGTAATCAGCAAGCAGCGGTAGGTACTACGGTAGCTATGCTTGAGCAAGGTGCTCGGGTGATGAGCGCCATCCACAAGCGTTTGCATTATGCCATGCGAAAAGAATTTAAGATTCTGGCTAGGGTGATGCACGAATTTTTACCCCAAGAATATCCTTACGAAGTGGCGGGTGCTACTCCAGAGGTTATGGCACAGGACTTTGATGACCGCATAGACGTGGTTCCAGTGTCTAACCCCAACATTTTTTCACAGGCGCAGCGTATTGCATTAGCGCAAAGCCAGTTAGAGCTTGCTATGCAAGCGCCTGATTTGCATAACTTGCCTGAAGCGTATCGCCGGATGTACGAAGCCTTGGGTGTCCGTGATATAGACAGCATTTTAAATGCGCCGGAGTTAGCTGCACCCCAGCCTAAAGATCCAGCACAGGAGAATGTAGACGCTTTGGACAATATTGATCTTAAAGCTTTTGAAGGGCAGAACCATGAAGCGCATATCCAAGCGCATTTAGTGTTTATGGCTTCTGGAGTGGTGCAAGCTTCTCCTGCCGCTGCGATAGCTTTGCAGAAGCACATCATGGAGCACATAAAATTATTGGGTCAAGAGACAATAATGACCGCGTTTATGCAGCAAAGCCAAGGGCAAGAGCCCAATGAAGAGCAGATTATTCAAATTGAAGGCGATATAGCGATGTTTATTGCAGAAAAGATTGCCGAAGTCCGTATGCAGAGCCAGAGCATTATGGGACAAGGGCAGGGAGAAGGCCCTGATCCGTTAGTTGCCCTTAAAGAACAGGAGTTAGGCATCAAAGAACAGAAGACCATGGCTGATATTGGCAACGATCAAGCTAAGTTAGGCTTAGAAGAGGCTAAATTAGCAGAAAGAAGCCGTCAGTTTGACGATAGGTTAGACTCCCAAGAGATGCAGACCAAGCAACGTATAAATGCGTCGAATATGCGCGAAAATATGCGTTTACGTGAAAAACAAGGAGAAACACCATGAGTAGAACAGTAAGAACGGGTGGAGCAAAGCCACCAAACCCACCAAAAGCCAGCAAAAGGGAAGTAATTAAGAGCCAAGGCAGTGTTCCCTTTGGAGATTACAAAGAAGTGCCTACCCCTAACACTGCAAAAGGTACAGTAACTACTGGAACTTGCCGTGGTATGGGTGCAATGCTTCGCGGTGGAAAATTTACCATCAATTAGGTGATCTATGCCCCTTAAAAAAGGCAAAAGCAAGAAAGCAGTAAGTAGCAATGTTAAAAAATTGCGCGGGGAAGGGTATCCCCAACGTCAAGCGGTAGCGATAGCTCTGAGCACAGCGGGTAAAAGCAAAAAAAAGACTCGCAAACGCTCGTAGATATACTATCATACGCAACAATATCGGACTTATGAGGTATAGTTGTGGACATTGACGCGATAAGACTTGTGCAATTCGTTCAAAGCACAATCAAAGATAGGCAAGAAGGAGTGATGTCTTGCCTTGAAGGGAATGGAATTAAAAATATGGAGCAGTATCAGCACTGCATGGGTGAATTGAACGCCTTGAGCTACATAAACCAGGAAATCTCAAACCTGCTAGAAAAACAGGAGCAAATAGTATGAAGTCATCACCGGACGTTTCGTCCAAAAAGTCTAATTCCGCTAAAAACCCAGTCGAAAGTTCGTATATTTCGGCGGAAGACCGCGTGTTAGACCCCAGCAAATTAGAGTTGTCTGTTATCGAAAGGATGCCACAACCCGCAGGATGGAGGCTTTTGGTCCTTCCTTATCGAGGTAAAGGGCAAACAGACGGCGGTATTCTGTTAACAGATCAAACGCTTGTAGAGGATCAACTACAGACTGTAGTGGGTTATGTCGTAGCGCAGGGTCCATTAGCCTATGCAGATACGGACAAGTTTCCATCAGGGCCGTGGTGTAAGGAAAAGGATTGGGTGATTTTCCCTCGGTACGGTGGCACGCGGTTTAAGATCGAAGGCGGCGAAGTTCGCATTATCAATGATGATGAGATTATCGCTACGATTGCAGACCCCGACGATATTCTAAGCTTGTAGGAGGCCCTGATGGCTAAAAATGAACATAAAGCAGATGACGGTAATGTTGAATTAGATTTTGATAATTACGAAGAAACCGAAATTGAGCTAAAAGACACTAAAGAAGAATCTTCTCCCGAATCCGCGATTACGGTGGAAGAAATACCAGAAAGCCCTAAAGAAGAAGTTTTGTCTGTTGAGGACGAACATGCGAAGGAAGTTAGCAATTCTCAAAAGCGGATTAATCAGTTAACGCGTAAAATGCGTGAAGCAGAGCGTCAACGGGAAGAAGCAATTAGCTATGCCCAAGCTCAAAAAGCGGAAGCAGATAAGCTTAAAAGCCGCGTTAGCACTTTAGATCATGGGTATTTAAACGAATACGGTGGTCGTATTAAAGCCGAGCAGACGCAAGCGCAAGAAGACCTCAAAAAAGCAATGCTGGACAATAACCCTGACGGGGTAGTTCAAGCGCAAACTAAAATTGCTCAATTAGCTGTCTCTGCCAACGAGTATGCTAAAGCTTCTCAACAGCAAGAGTTACGCACTCAACAGGCTCAACGGGTAGCGCAACAAGCCACTCAACAAGCTCCTCCGCCTCAAAGACAAGTCGCCCCTCCTCAACCACAGGCTGACCCTAAAGCAGAAGAGTGGGCTTCTAAGAACGATTGGTTTGGGAAAGATGAGGCTATGACCTTTGCTACTTTCGGCATTCACAAGAAAATGGTGGAAGAAGAAGGGTTTGACCCACAAAGCGATGAATACTATGATGAAATAGATAACCGGCTTGCTCAGACTTTTCCTGGGAAAGCAGGGACAACAAATTCCGGAAGCAACAGAAAACCCGTCCAGACTGTTGCTAGTGGTTCCCGCAGTACAAGCACTGGACGCGGTAAGAGTAAGAAGGTTCGCCTCACATCAAGCCAAGTAGCGATAGCCAAAAGATTGAATGTGCCCGTAGAAGAATACGCGAAATACGTCAAATAATAGGAGAACGAGATGTCATCAACTAAGAAAGGTTTTGAGGGCACTAAGACTCCTCGCGCAGAACTTACTAGAGAAAAAACAGCCAAGCGGAAGCCTTGGGCTCCTTCCTCTAGTTTAGACGCACCACCTGCACCTAACGGTTATAAACACCGTTGGATACGATCAGAAGCACGCGGATTTTCTGACACCAAAAACGTGTCAGCAAGATTGAGGGAAGGGTACGAGCTTGTAAGAGCCGAACAATACCCGGATTTCGAGGCTCCTGTAGTAGATTCAGGTAAATATGAAGGTGTAATAGGGGTAGGTGGGTTGTTGTTAGCTAGGATACCCGTAGAAACTGTGGAAGAGCGAAATGCTTATTATCAAGGCCGTGCAACGGACTTGCAAGACGCAGTTGATCAGGATCTTATGCGAGAAAACGCTCATAATTCAATGTCGATCAGCAAACCTGACCGGCAAACGCGTGTAAAATTTGGTGGTCCTCTTAAAGAGTGACCCTAACCTTTTAGGAGATTAGTCTTATGGCAAATCAAGAAACAGCCTATGGCCTACGTCCTATTGGTATGGTGGGAAGCGGCGCAAATTCAACTGGTATTACAGAATATGAATTAGCCAATAACGACACTAACGTCATTTTTAATGGTGAAATTGTTGTTCCACTTGCTACAGGATTTATAGGTCAAGCCGGTGCTACAAACGGCGGTACAACTCAAGCATTAGGCGTGCTTACTGGAGTTATGTACCATGATGCAACTCAAAAGAAGCCTGTGTGGCTTAATTACTGGCCCGGTTCGGGCGGTGTAAGTGTGGACACAAACCATCCTGTCCGTGCTTATGTTGCTGATAACCCAAACCAGTTGTTCCAAATAGCTTCCGATGCAAGCACAACAGACCGAGCAACTGCTCAAGGTCTTGTTTTCGCTAACACGGACCTGGGAACGTCGGCTCGTACTGGGTCAACAGACACAGGGTCATCTACTTCTCAAATGAGTGTGGCTAATGCAGCAGTAACTGCAACGCTTCCACTTCGTATTGTTGGGTTGGTAGACGATGTTGCAAATAGCGACTACACCGTAGCGGGTATCCCGTTTGTGGTGCGGTTAAATGCTCACTTTAACGCTGGAACCCGTAGTTTTGATTCTCAAACTACTGCGGATTCTACCGGACTTAACTAAGGAGGCTGATTATGACTATTTCTCGCGCTCAATTAGCGAAGGAACTAGAACCCGGCCTG
>JGI24003J15210_10000179_pt1 | contig 26698 bp, 11 predicted proteins | sample LinPmetageLP28_FD_15210 | JGI IMG/M metagenome (IMG submission 15210)
TTACTGTGTATGCCATTTACTAGTATCCTGTGTTACCACCTGAAGTAGTTCCACTCACTGTGTTTGATGTTGACAGTGCTGTTGAACTTGTTTCAGTGAACGTCGTTAAACTTTGTATCCTTAGTGTGTAGTCTATCTGTATCAGTCTGTTCAAAGATTTCTGCACTGGGTGGAATATAACGTGTGTCAACAGTTTATTAGTTGAACCGTTCTCTGTTCCTTCCCAACCTTTCAATCCTAATTCGTCAAACACATAGTCGCCGTTGAAATCTGTTGTGTTATCAAATGCCGCCTGTCCTGTAGGCTCACCGTAGTCCAGTGTGCAAGTGCAAACGATGTCAGTGTACTTGTTACCTGCTGTGTGTCTCACTTCCATCTTGTTCCTTGTTGTGTCTTTGTTAGTGGCAGAGTTGTCATCTATCACTTTGTAATATGTTTGGTTGTACAGTGTGGCATTTGATCCTGTAGAATTTGGTGTAAGGTATGTGATAATACCTGTTGGATCAACTGACGTACCACCATTTCCGAAAGACATCTCATGCACAAAGCCTGTAGTCTTGTTTGCTAACGAACTAGCCAGTGCCTGTGACATGTTTTCATAGTGGATTGCGTTTCTTTTGTCCACCATTACTTCACCTGATTCTGGATCGAAAATTTTGATGTGCCCTTCTATCATAACTCCGCTTTGATCCTGAGGCTTTTTATTCTCTTCTTTTGCTTCTTGTGGTTTATTGTCATCTGTCATCTAGTGTATTTATTCAGGTGAGTTTGTTGGCTCGTTAGCTATGAATTTAGCCTGATTAGTAGTAGACGCCTGTAATCCTTTACCATCTGCTGGATTGCCGTCTAATGCTGTGTACCATACCTGTCCTCTCTTGTGTAAGATTTTAACCTGTGTTCCGACAGCCGGTACAGTGCTTAAAGTCACTGTTGTGCTAGATCCGTTCACAGAGTAGTTAATAGTTGATCCATCCTCGCTAGTAAGCAACAATCGTTGGCCACCAATGAATATGTCTAACTCACTAGCAGAGGCTGGGATTTGTGATAGTGCAAACGCTGTTGTGCTACCGTCACCTGTGAAGGTGTTGGTGTACACTGTGTCCGCATAAGGTATAGTTTGAGATCCGCTGGCATCTACCACTAGTGTGCCATCGCTATGGTCCTTAATTCCTGTTCCAAGTGTTCCACGTCTCAGTTGTCCCAACGTGTTTCCGTTCTTGGTAAAATATTCTATCCTTTCCTTGTCTATGAAGACCACACCCGGCAAGTTGTTTTCGGCATTGGGTTCCGGTAATGCAGTTCCGTCTTTGACCTGCAGTGTGTCTATTGTATCGGTCAGATCATCAACTAATTCTGTCGTTGCTGTTTTGCTGATACGTTTGTAGAATGTTCTGTTTAACATGTCCTTGAATATCCTGAATCCCGTGGCACCTATCGCAGATTCCAACGCGAAGTACATCACATCTAATCTGTCTGAACCTAATATCGTCTTGCCAACAAAAGTTATAGTGTTGCCGGTCATTGTGTAATCATAATTCTGTACCTGCTGTACTCCATTCAACCAGACGAAAGTGTATCCTGCATTTAGTGGATCGAATCTCAGTTTAAAGATGTTATCAGGTTCTCCTCCTAATACCTCTCTTCTCAGTTTCATTCCAAGTGCGTTATTGAATGTTGTTACCGACAGAACATCATTAGCTGTTAGTGTCTGACCATCTGATGCCATCTGTGCTACATCTATTATTATATCCGTCCCTACGTTGTGGTACTGGTTGTCAGCTATTGTTGTTATAGCAATTAAATCTGTAGTTGTCGGTGCAGTAACAAAAACCACCCTGTCTGGTGCTGATGCCGTGTCCGCTGTTGTTGTGGTCGTGTCAGCTTCTTCTGTTGTTTCATCCGCTGTGTGTATTCCATTTCCTAGATCGACCGTGTAGTGGGTGTTCAGTATCTGCTCTACCCCATTTATGTGTACCTGTATCTGCGATGCACTCGTGATGGTCTTTGCAGGATCTATTGTTGAATCTTCGCCCAGTGCTGGTACTTGCGACTCATCTGCAGTTATCGTATGTGTGTCAGCTGTCTCTGATGTTGAATCTGTGGTGCCTACTGTTGCTCCTAAGCCTGATGGTGCGTTGAAATCAAATCGGGTAGTAGTTCCGTCTCCTATGTAGTAACTCACGTCAGGGCCTCTCAGTACTTTCCCATTTGCCTCAACGATAGTCAGACCCGACAATGGTCCTATCGATCCTGGTGGATAGGTCAAAGTGTATCTGTTTGTTGATCCGTCGTATGTCACCGCTTCATTTCTGATGCTGGCATAACTTCTTGTGCTTGTTGTGGATTTGTTGAACCCTGCCACCTGTACTAATGCATTGGCCACTGGAGCTGAATTGAATGTAACTGTGACTGCATTGGCAGTAGTAGTCGTTGTGAACGCTGTTGTTGGTACGCCGTCAATAGTGATATACATATCAGACACCGTTGAGTCCAAGTTGAACTCACCCCTGGTTGATGTCGTGAATGTTACTGTGCTTCCGTCACCTGTGTACTGGTCAAGTACTCTGTAATTTTCTCCACTTATTGCAAAGACTCTAGTGGCTATAACACTGTTGGTTGCTGGCGCCGTTCCAAATGTTATTGTTTTGTTTGCAACACTGACTGTGTAGTCCGTTGTTAATTTTTTAACCACACCATTTACTGAAACTGTAACCGAACCAAGTGTTCCTGGATAATCACCAATGCTGAATGTTGTCGTGGTTGCGTCACCTCTGTGATTTTTACTAGATATGAAAGGTACTCCAGACTCCGGAGATGTGTAAACTTTTATGTCCAGTGTATCAAATAGCTGTCCCGGAACAGTTTCTTCCGGTGCGTAGCTGGTTTCAGGTGATATGAAATCATCACCTTCTAGCAAAATATCGCTCGGCGCTGATCCTAATGCAGAACCAAAAAGTCCACCTTTGATTATCGACTCCAAAGTCCTATCATCAGTTGGTGTCAAAACACCATCATCATCGAACGGTATAAACTCCACTAACGTACCTGCGGCCGGTATAGTACCTATTGTAAATGATGTTGTCGATCCATCACCTCTGAATACCTCTGTTCTTTTAACCCTTGTACTGTCGGCTGATGTAAGATAAACTTGATAGACATCGCTTATGGCTGGTGCAGGTGTAATTGTAAATGTTGCTGTCAATCCGTCTGCACTGAATGACTTGATCCTTGAGGCTCCATAGTTGTCCCATGGGAAGTCATACCAACCTGCCTTGTCCCACCCTGCTTCTTGTGAGAATAACAATCCTGTCACCATTGTTCCACCGTAGTCAACCCCCGACATGACTTGTGAAAGTTCGTTGCCTGCCATCCCTGCTCCTGGTGTGTAGAAACCTTTGGTCCTGTCTGCGGCCGTTAAACCTGTTTCATCTCCGTAAACCTTGTACAATTTGTTTGCACCATCGTTGAAGTTTGCTGTTGCAGTGAAGGCACTTGTTGTTTTGTATAATTGGTTGTTGTATCTAATCAGCTGTCCGTATGCATAGCTGGTCAATGCCGTCCAATCGACCACTCTCGATGTGCTAGAAACCCTATCAAATTTTATTGTGGTGTCTATGTCTCTCACAAGGTCATTGTTCAGGTTTGCATATGCTCTAGCAGTGTCAGACGGTGTTGATCCATCAGATGCACCTCCGGTTAACACCACCATAGGTGTTGAAGTGTAGTTTGCACCAATACCTGTTACAGTAACTTTTGTTACTGTGCCACCAACAACTGTTGCCGTGGCAGTCGCCGCAGTAGTGGTCGGTGTTGTGTACATCTTGAATGCACCCGAAATCGTTGCCTGTGCTGTAATGATCGTACTCGGACCATAGAACGTGCCTGTGTACCCATCAAATTTATAAATGTTTGTTGTTCCTGCACCACCGTTCTGTGTGTCATATATCTTTGCCTGTGTTTCACTACTGAACAGTGGATAGAAGTAACCATAAGTGCCTGACGTTGATCCTCTTGAACTTGTTGCCAATATCTGGAAAGGCCCTGTGGCTCCCACTGTTCCTCCCACTATCGTGACTGTTGGGGCTGTGGTGTAGCCGGATCCACCTTTAGTGACTGTAATAGACGAAATGTATTTCTTGTGATAGTCATTCCACATCTGCCAAGGATACTCAGTCAGTTTAGCTGTGTCCTTGGATACGTTAAGTGCCCTAATCCTGCCTGTCGTCACATCATAGAATGTGGGACTGTCAAAGTCAGTGAACAGTCCATCCTGTGTGTCCGTGCCCGTATATCCAAGTCTGTATTCTCTTATTTTACTATGGAAAGGTTTTACTTCATTTATGTAGCTTTCTATCCATTTGTCTGTTCCTGTTGTGTACGATTTTCTCTGGTCCAATGGTCTAACAGAACTTGTGGCATTAAGGAATGACGTTTTAAACATCCAATCAACGTAAGTCTGTTCAGATAATACTTTCCTCAAACCTGTGAAGAACAGTGTGTTGTATTCCAAAGCAAGATCATTAATGAACAAGTCATCCCTCAGTGCTGTCAAAACTTTTCTAGTCTCTATAGAAGGTGCCTCGTCAAAGAAATTGTCGTCAAACGTGTCCTCACCTGCAAATCCTATGGCATCCTGCGAGTAGTCATACAGTTTAGTTGATAGTCTTATAGTCCCATTCTCTGTTCCAACATTTTGCCAACCTGTCGCAGTCTTCATGAACAATTTCCACCCACCTGTATCTGCGTTTGTTACTTTGACGTGTTTACCTATTGCAAGGTTTAAAGTGTCTAGTTCGTATTGGAACTTGACCTGCTTGTCAATTGGCGTGTTTTCACCATGGAGCATTCCATGTACATCAGGATCTGTGCCATACCAGTCTGTGTAACTCCAATAGCTAGAAGTTTTGTAAGTCTGTAATCGTGTCCTTGAGAATTCCGTACCATCCCATGTGTATATCGCCCAGTATCCGTTGGCTGTCTCATCCGCCTTGACTAGGAATTTAACTGTTCCTGATAGGTCTCTTGTGTCAATGTACGTCAGTTCCGCATATGTGTCTATGGTCGTGTCCCATTCCAAACTCTCAGCAGTTGGTTCTGGTTCCTTGGAATCTAGATTTCTAAGATTGAACGTTCCTGCCAATTGATTTTTCTTTAGAACAGTGTTAGAGTAGTCTATGATTTCTTTAAGTGCTGTGAACCTGTCCACGTACCAACTCTGTCTCGGTCTTATTTTGTTCCCGTATCGTTCGTTAACAGGAAGTCCGATGTCCGGGACAAGGTCTCCTGACTCGTTCTGTCCTATCAGCGAATCCCACCAACGTGTCTCTACTTGTGTTCCTGGCCTGTAGGAGATGTCTCCTTCTCTAGCCAACTTCCACACGGAGTGTGAATCTCCTTCGAAGGTGTTGGTCCTGATGTCAATGTTCAGCACTATGTTATCGTCGCCCAGGTTATTAACATTGTTCAACAGGAGTTTGTTAGTGTCTGTAACCGAATAGTATTTGGCTCCTGTACTGGATGGGTTCTTTATAAGATTTGCCACAAATCCTACCGAGTTCTTCCTTTGGACAACACTGTTCCTTGGCACTGATACTCTGTTCTTCACCCAGTAGTAATAGTAATTCACAAATGAATCTAGTCTGGTGTTGTATCTCTGTATCACCGTGTACTGCTCATCGTCAATGGTACGTGGTGTGCCTGATATTCCTTGTGCGATCCCTTCCTCTGTACCGGTTCTCGAGGACCACTCACTAGGCAGTATAGTAGATTCCGTCCACTCGTATATGTCTATGCTGGATCCTGGGAAGATTCTGCCCCAGTTGTTTGTTTTGAATTCTTGATCTCCCTGTTCATACCATGTCCATTTGACTGTCGATAGATCCCACCATACTTCTCCTATGTGTTCCTCTGCCCATGATGTCTTGGTGTTGGCATTTGGACCTGTGTTGTACACTGCCGGATCCCACGGTGCCTTGATGTTGATTTCCCTGTCGGCAATACCTAAAATACGTCCCTTGACCGGATCATAAAGATCGTAGTGGTCTCTGATCTGTTTGCTTCCGTTATCAAATTCAAAAACCTGTCCTAGTTTTGCTATGTCAATCAGTGCCGTTTCCGAAGCTATGTTCTTCCATGCATACTCTCCGGCTACTGCTAGATCATAACAGGCCACTGTTCCGTCATTGATAACTGTTCCTCCTATGCCTTCGTCATTCGGTGCTCCAACAAACACAGTGTTTTCAACGACGCACACACCTTTTCCAAAATTGTCATCATCTGTCACATTGTTTGTTATCAGCTTGTCATCTATCACAAATGTTGTGTTGTACATAGTGGCTGTGAATGTCGCCCCTGATCCTGTGTTAAGATCAACGAACATCGTATCCTGTAAATCAAATGTTGTTTCACCGGAATCAATTTTCATGTCCCTGGGGGTCGAAGAGTTCTCAGCACCTATCGTTAATCTAGTTCCGTTATGATTTGTATCGAGGCTAGTTCCAAACCTCATGTTTGTTTGTGTATCTGGAGCATTCAGTGTCTGCTGTAATGTGTATGTGTTAGTTGAGCCGTCTGCGTTCCATTTGTAGTAGTACACTGCTCCTGCATCTATCTGTTCCGTGCCGTCAACTCCCGGGGCACCAATGATCAGTGTTGTACCGTCACTTACCATCGACATAGAATCGCCAAACGCTGTGTTCAATGATGATCCATCTGCACTCGTGCCTGTCAATGTCTGTGCAAGAGTGAATGAATGATCTGTACTGCCATCATTTGCTTGTGAATTTCTAATGTATATCTCCACTTTCCCTGCCTGTCCAGGTGATGTTGAACTGACAGCCAGTATATCGCCATTGTCATTGGCTTCTATTCTGTGTCCAAATCTTTTTCCTGCTCCTGGATCGGCTGACGTAATCGTTAAATTCTGTGTCCATGTGTCATATGTTGATCCATCCACACCAAGGCCCCATTCGTACATGTAAACCCGGCCCGTACCATCACTGTATCCCGGTGCTCCAACGAAAAGATATTTTGTCGATGTGTCTCTGACCGAACTTGCACCCGGTTCTGAGATCTTGTGAGATGAACCGAAGTTCTGTTCTTGCAGGTTATCCGCTGTTGATCCATCCTCGGGTGGTGTCAGTGTGTTCAGTAATGAATACTTGAATGTATTTGGATCCCAAAGGTAAATTTTTACCAGTCCGCTGTTAATATATCGTGTGCTACCATCGGAACTTGTGGTGTTGGTGAATGGTGCACCCGCAACAACGAAGTTCTCGTCTGTACTCATGGACAGTGATTGACCCAATCTGCTTGTGTTGTCATCATTCTCTGTCATGGTCTCTGTTGACTGTGTTTGGAACAAGGCTCCTGGAGTTACATCCGAACGGAATAGGAAGTGTATCTCTCCCTGCCCTTTACCTGGTGCAGATACCACAATAGTTCTCCCGTTATTCCTTGCCACTATCCTGTGACCAAACTCCTGCTCCGATGTTTCGCTGTCTGGGGATAATATTACACCAGACACATACGGGTCCTGTTTCTCGTACACCTGCCACAGTCCTTTACTGTCTGCATCAGCATAAACCTTATCACCAGGTCTTTCTATAGCATCATCCTTGTCTACGTAAGTCGAGTATGGTATGATATCGTTCACATTGTCCATTGAGTTTAACCTCACGGAAACAAATTTATAAAAGTTACCGTAGGTGTCTGCCGTTGATCCGTCTTCCAATTCCGGGATGAACCCTATGTTACCCACATAATCTATCACAACTGTCTTATGGTCCGGTGTGCTTGCCACAGGGTAAACACCATTCAGTGTAGTTTCTTCACTGTTTGCTATGCCAAAGTAGTCAGGCAATGTGTTAGTAGTACCTGCTGACAAGTTATGAGAACCTGTTAACGTTATCTCCAACTGCGTGGCATCATTTATGGGTTTCAAAAAAGCTATTGTGACACCGGTGTTAGTGATCCTGAACACGTCCCAGTCTTGGTTGGCCTTGTTCGCAATCCATACAAGATCATTTGACGTTATAAGATTCATATCTAGGTTCTGAATGTCGGCTATGTTGAATGCTGTGTGCTGTACTTGAGACAGCTGTGGATATCCTGCAGTCTTGTAGAACTGTGCTGTTTCTCTGTCTACTCCTTCCTTGGAGTAATCTAATCTTCTAAAAGTTGTTGAAGCGGTGTAATCGACCGGAGAGTAATACAGCTTATTCTTGGCTACTGATGCAGATCTAAGATATTCGATAGTGTCGTTTGATGTGTCTAGTAATTCTATGCTCTGTGGATTGGCAGTTATCGTGTCGCCTTTTAACACAAGCTGAATGTTCTCTATGGAATCGGTGTTACCAAAATTTCCAGTCCTGATCATCCATTCCGGATACAGATCCAACTCGATGTCTTCTTTCTCGTATTGAGCTTTCGTCAGTTTGTCTATGGCATTCTTCGTACCTTTCTCCCTGATGTATCCTTGATAGAACTTGTACTGAGAAACATCATTGACGAAAAGATTCTCTAGGTAGTCCCTTGATTGGTAACCAGTCAGTCTCTGTGCTAGTTGCTGTTGCGACTCGTCAAAGTTGTTAGTTTCTAAATTGTAGAAATCATTGAACTGTGATATTTTGTATTCAAAGTTTGGAATCAACTGTGGTGCTGGTTTTTCTGTTTTTAACATCCAGTTTGCATTATCAAACACTGATGTCGAGTTGTGATTAATTTTTGCTACATAGAATTTTCCTTGGTACTCTACTGTGTCACCTATTTTGTAATCGGTATTTGCTGTCCAGTAAGATACCTGTGCGGCATCAAACATGAAACCTGGTGCATAGTAGTCGCCGTTCCACCCTGCTGTTTTCCATCCAACTATTTTCAATCTCTGCTGTCTGAATCCTGTGAACGGATCAAATATTATGTCTGCGAACACTGTACTATTGTCAAACAACAATATTTGTTCTTTCTGTACTGTGTTCAGTGCTATGTTGTAAAGGCCGATACTGTCTGATTTGATTCCTATATCGAATGTCTTACCTATACGTTTTGTTGATATCTCCCTAATATCTATCTTCCTGCCTCCTGCGTCCAGCAATGAGTAGTCTCCTGCCAGATTCCTTAACTTGCCAACTATTGAGTTGTTAGTGTCTAATTCAAAACCGTCAGCGGCCGGAGACACAGTAACCGCACTGCCTGGTGCCCATTCCTGTGTGGTCCAGAATAAGAATTCCTTTACTGCATTTTCCCAGTTCAATGTTTCTTTCAATTCGTTTGAATATTTGTTAAATCTGAATCCTTGTCCTTCCAACCAATTTCCATATCCCAAAAGGAAATCTGTGACATCCTGTATTGTGTTAAACACGTATCCATACGGTATGGTCTGTACATCCTCCTGATAGGTTTTGTACCGTTTCACTACTGTTGCTCCCGTAACTGCAATCGCTGAGTGTGTCGTGGTCCTGACAGGATAGTTGAATGAGAAATAAGGTTTGGTTGTTGAATATCCTAACACCTTGTAGCCACCTGAAAGTGTTGACCCATCTGTGGTTGTATCTGTGTTCTTCTCTATCAACACACCCGAGTAAGTGAAACTTTGAACAGGGTTCGATGTTCTGAATAAAATTTTGTAGTTCTCATCTGGTATAAATTTTGATCCCGATGTAGAGCCCGGCGATACAGAATCTGTTAGTATTTTGATGTTGTCTTTGTCTGTGAATCCCCCCAGCTTGTATGACAGCTGTACGGACAATTTTTTCATCTTATTATAATAGAAGTTTGTAGGATCCAAGTTACGTGATATCAAGTAGTTGACCACAAATGGTTGGTATCCTGCTGTGACGTATCTTGTCACTGCACCGGTGTTCTGGTCCGTCTCTGTTTCCAGATGGTATTTTGCAGTGGCTAACTGTCTCCTGATTCCTGTGTCTGTGTCTATTTGATTTCCTGCTGTGTTTGTAGACAGTCTAGAAGGATCAAAGAAGTTTGCTGAAAACTTGGCAGGCTTAGTCAGTGCCAGCACTCTCATCACAGCAAAAGGATAAGACGACGATCGTCTCCAGGCTGTCTCAGCCGGTGACTGGTCTCCAAACTTCCAAGAGGACTGTCTACCAGGTATGTCAAAGTTTTCTACAAGTTTTACCGCAATCGGATCCAAGAGGTTACCTGATGCATCAACTGGTAGGTAAGTTTTGATTTCCGGTTTACCATACCTGCCTGGTTCTGTTGCAATGGCGTCCCAAAGAACATCATTGGCCGATGTGTATGGTGCTGGACCATAAAGTGTTTCCCAGTCCGTTGGCTTCTCTGAATGTCCTAACATCTCCCATGGTCTAGTGTGCGGTGAATCTGTGTCGTAGAAGTAGTTGTAGATCCCCCTCCAGTACCCTGGAAAAGTTTGATTGTTTATCCTGTCCGTGCTTCTTGCATAGTTGTAAGTGAATGGCGAACCTTCTACAAAAGTTGTGTTGTTGATGTATTGTACATTGTTCCTTCCTGCCCATGTATAGAAAGTTGCACCCATTATGTCATTGATTTCTTGCAGTGTAAATTCTGTTGACACAAATGCACTCGGACTAACATCATGTATATCAAGCAAGGTTGGATCGTATGCAGTCTTACAGTTGTTATAGATTCTTTTCTCCAATTCAAGTATTAGATCATCCCTCTCGTCTCCGTATGCTTTTATAATCGATCCATCATGTTTTCTAATTACTGCTGTGCTTGTAGTATAAGTGTTGTCAGTAAACAATTCTGGTTTAAATTTTGGATACATTCCAAGTTTAGTTGGAGATGGTGGCATGTAACTGCCTGTTGTATCTGTGTAATCTTTGATCTCCACTTTGTCACCTTCTGCAAGTGTGGTTGATATTGCTACGCTGTCATCTACTGTGCTGAATGTGTAGTCTGTGCCTAATATTAATTGCACACTGTTCAGATAAACGTAAACTGCTCTATTGCTTGGCGTTGTTATGTTGTGTTGCGAGTCGAGTGCGTATTCTGTCTGTGACTCTCCCAGTACTGTGTAAGATCTAGTTGAAACATTTTCACCCCATCCTATCATGTCTTCATAGAAAAAAGGAAAAGATGAGTTCCTACCCTCTGTTATTGCTGTAATGATCTCATCAACTCTGTCAGCGGCTACGCCTTCGTATGCTGTTCCTGTTGCATGTGTAAGGAATGCATTGTACCATTTTTCGTATTCCTTGGTAGCAAAATCCATTGCAGAAATTAAGTTTGACTCTTGATCTATCAGACCAAAAACTGCCGGAGTCAATGGTGCTTCGTGTTGGTGTATACTACCACCTTTCAATCTTGCATCTGGTTTGTCTCTGAGATTTGACACTCCAGGTATTGTTCCTGTCACGTCTTGGTTCTTGTCAAATATATCCCTCACATGACCTAATATCTGACCATAAGTGAATGATCCTAGCTGTTGATTCAGGCTGTTAAAGCCTAAGTTTTCTGGCACCTCATAGATTCCCCTGTCCTCTACCTTGTCGGCACCGCTGTATCCGGCAATCCTAATTTGATCGTCAACTACCAATTCATTTATAAATTTAACATACTTGTTTGTTGTTCCGTTAACAACGGTATAATCCGTCGCCAAGGTTTTTCTAGCACCATTTACAGAAACTGATAATTCTAAGTCTGTCAGTGTGGCAGAATTTTTGTAGAAGTCTATAGGGAATAGCTGTTTCTCTGTTTGCTCTACTACGAAAGTCCTGATTACTCGTTGTTTGCTGTCGTTGGTCCTCTTTACCCAGGCACTCCTTGAGTTGTGTGTTTCGTTACCTGTTGTGTAGTGAAGATGTCCTTCTTCTAATTTCATTGTTACCGTGGCCGATCCGGATTTGTATGTGAACGTTCCTGTTGTGTGGTCTGATTCAAATACTATGTCGCCGACGTTGTTTATGGTGTTGTATTTTACCTTTATGCCCAGTACCGTGTCTGTTGTTGCCGTGTCTGTTGTTGCGAATGCAAACACCTTGGCTCCTGCAAATGAGGAGTTGGGATATTTTGTCGTATCATCAAAGCTGGTGTGCGTGGCGTCCCACATGCCAAATAACGGTTGTTGATTGACTCCTGTCTTCTGCTGTGCATCTTTCCACGTGGCCGTTGCACTGTCGTAATAGAAAGTCTTGCCTTGGTTCGCTGTTCCGAATTCTACGAATACGCTGTCCTTGTCTGCAGGTACTCCGTCTGACTCTTCAGTCAGTGAGATGACCTGTGAGCTATCTCCTGCTGTCGCAAAGCTGACTTTGTATATCTTGTTCTTTACTATGGGATCCGTGTCTGCCGCGAATATGACCCTCATTCCTTCTGTCAGTGAAACGCCATCTACTATGTAACCTGTCTGTAGTACCACATCACTGAAGGCATCTGTTGTCACTGTATCAAACAGTGTGACAGATGTTTTTGCCACTGTTCCGTGATTGTACAAAGCCAGTCCAGAGTCAAATTCTATTATGGGTCTTTTGGCCCTAGTGTCCTCGTCTAGTGTTGGGGTATAGCCGTTGATCCTGGCCGTCTCGTCTATGATGGATCTGTGGAACCACCTGTTGTATCTAGACCATGCATTCTGATCCCGTGAATCTCTCTTTATCGTTATGTAATCCTTTGTATCAGGTATGTAATATGCTTTGGCATACGGCCTCGAGTCGTATTCAACCTCATCGTATAGTATTGTCGTCTCTGTGGCGTAAGTTGCCGGTGTGATAAGATTTTCCACATCAGTAAGTGTAATCGATTCTCCGACTCCCTCTACGTAGTATTCCTTGTTCAGATATGCTGAACCTGTTTCTAATTGTCCTGGTGTGAACTTGATTTTCATTCCATTGGAAAGATTTAATGTTCTCAGGCTGTAAGTCTTAACACCAACTATATCATCATCCGGATTAATTTTTGCCAGTGTGTTTATGGTTCTGATCTGTAATATACCATACATGGCATTATGATTGCCACACTGGTAATACAAAGTGTCTGGAGTACCCGTAAGTGGAACTGTGAATGTCACTGTTCCATAGTCTGCACCATTGTTCACCACGCCTGTTGAGTACAGTGTTGAGCTTGAACCATCCTCTGCAACCTGACTCTTGTATGGTTCGGTCATGATATAGAACGGATGTCCTTTTGCGTTTACATTGAATTTGTATGTGTTTCCCCTGTACAGTTTTATTATGGGATTATTTTCCCCCGGCCTGTGACCAAAGTTGTATGCACCCTTGGCAAGATTAACAACATTATATTCTGCCACAGCCGATGGTCCTATAGAATCTATCTCTATTGCATTGGGTCCACGCGGTATCCAGTAGTATTCCCTGTAATTGATCAGTTTGTCGTAATCTATAGCTGGGTTCCAACCGTATACAGTTTCCTTGTTGAGCCTGTCATGGTTGTCCACCTTGCCGCCGAAGTACTTGATCTGATTGATGTAGTCGTCGTACGTTCCAGTAAACTTGACCTGGTCCTCTGGATTAACCGAAGTGGTGTCCTTGTCTGTGTATGTTACTGTAGGTTCCAACTGGTATGACATCCTATCTCTGCTGGTAGCTGTGAGATATCTGTCTTTTATTTGTCTAGTGTAGGCATCCTGTCTTCCAATGTACCCGTCCAATCTCTCCAGGTTTCCTTTCTGTATCAACGGATCCAGTGTGCTTGACAGGAATCGTTGGTTGGTATCTGTTCTATAGAATGCAGGTAGATGCTGAACTGTTCTTCTCAGTTCGATATTGCCTTGTGTGACAACTTCTTGATTGGTTGATGAGTTAACAGGATTGTCGGCCATTAGTATCCTGCCCCACTACTGCCGGTGCTTGATGAAGAACCTGTTGTAGTAGAGCCTGACACTGCTGATCCTGATGTCGTACTTGTCGTGGCAGTTGGTGTTGATGTCACTACTGTGCCCGAAGCCGATAGTTGGTTGGCTCCTAACGCACTGATAATCGAAACATCATCAACGGTGGCCCCACTGATAAAAATCTCGTCTGCCGCGGAATTGATCTGGAATAGAGATCCAAATGTTTGTCCTGTTTGGTTTGGCACAATAACTGCTGTCAATAAATTTGGTGCTAGTTGATTGTGTATATAAGCGGCTAACTCTGTAAAGTAAAATGCATCTCCAAAATCCCAATTATCCAATGCAAAAAATTCATTTATTGCGGCAATTACCCTTGTCTTGATAACTGCGTCTGTAACATTTGTGTTTGTGTTCTTAACAACTTTAAATGTTGCTTGTAATTGTTCATCTGCAGATGATCCAAATAGTATCTTGTATCTCACTGGGTGGTATACAATTTGGTCTGATAATGATTTTAATGGATCAAGTTTTCCCGAATAATTTATTCTCAACTGGTCTGATGTGGATGGTGTTGGTTTGGCACCACCATCCTGCAACCATATTCTAAACAGGTTGTCATAAGATCTTTCCAACATATAGATATCTACAATGTTTGACACACTGGGATCTATCCTTGTCTCCTGTCCTGCATTGTGTTTGTATTGGAAGCTGATCGAACCCCTGCCTCTCCTCGCATAGTAATCTGTGGTTGTTGTCAAAGTGTTTGTGGTTGAACTGTATTTCTTGATCACATCCTCTGCACTGTCATAGAAATAAAATAACTGACCGTCTGTGTATCCGGTCAGGGTTATGTCTGTTTCTTTTTCAGTCACAACAAAATTTGTTGAGGCGTACGGTCTGTATCTCTCCACAGTATCGTAAGATATGTACTTCTCAAAGAAGACAAACTTACTTGCTACGGAAGTGTCCGGCTCAACGAATATATCAAAGATATCCGGATTGTCAACAACTCCATCATCGTCATCATCAAAGAAGCCGACCTTGACCTTCCTGTTGTCCTGAAATCCATCTAATTCTGTCACGGTGTCCACTACCTGCCATGTGATAGGATAACCTACACTGTTTCCTGTTGAAACTATTGAATTTGTTTTTAGAATTTTTACAGTGTCTTTGACACTCTTACCTGTCTTGTAGTCGTAAATTTTTTCCTGTGCATCATAATGGAACTTGTTCTGTCCCTCTGATTCAAATATGTAATCCAGCTTTCTGTACACAACCGTGTATGTGTTTCCATCATTGGTAAATTTGAACCACCAGCTGGCATCTTGGTTAGTACCTAAGGCACTACCTGCACCGGCTGTGTCAAACACAGAACTTGTACTTAGATTTGTGCTTGTTATAACTTTCCATGTCTCTGAGTCATAATCGTACCTAAGACCAAATTCCTCGTATCCTTCGATCCTGTCTACCATGTCTGCTTCAAGCGTTGCTGAAAATGATGTTGTAAATGCAGGTATCACTGAACTAAGAACCGATCCGTTTGGTATTAAATTGTTTAGTGTGACTGGCCCTGCTCCCGACTCTAGATTTCCTGTGCCGGAGTTTGCTCCGTCGCCCACAACTGCACTAACTTTTGCCCATGTCCTGTCCTCTGCATTATCTGTTCCTGCTGTTACCAATGTGCTGTTTAAAAATTCCCTTGTGTCTGGAGATGTAAACTTAATTAATGCCCCTACTTTGGCATATTTCAAATTTGATGTTGCAAAATCGCCAACTGAAAGTGCGCCTCCCGATGTGAAGAATCCTGTGTTGGTGTTTGTTGATGTTGTTGTCGAATTCCATGTTGCTGACATAGAACTTAAAGATTTTTGAGCATATTTCAAGTAGTAAAACTGTCTTGAATAAGCTTCTTTAAGTTTAGCCTCTACAGATGTATCTATCGTTGACTGTATGTCACTCCTGTTTTTGAATGAGAACGTGAACTGCTGTAGGCTTTCTTCCCTGTAAACGATGCCGTCATCAGCAAACACTCTGACATTTGAGTATGCTCCTGTTGGATCTAAAATTTCCTTGGCCCTCGATATTCCTGATGCTGATCTGTTCACTGATCTCACTTTCACTATCTCCTGCGATGCTGACAGAGGTACCACTTGGTAGTCCTCAGCAGTTATCATCCTGTTTTGTGAATAATAAACCTGACCTGCTTTTTCCTTTATGGAATCATTTGATTCTGAAGATGACGAATTGTATATCGACGCCTTCAATCCAAGCGTTAACGTTAGACTCTGTTGTGCTCCGTTGGCGTCCACGTATGGAACTGAAAGAGATATACCTTGCATGTCCGAAGGTTGAATAGAATACCTGGCATTGGCGCTGGTTCTGTGGTATACTCTGAAATTACCTAGTGGGAGATTTGAGAAATTTCCATCTCCAAAAACCAAATCAATACTGTCGTTTGCTTTTGTTACGACGTTGTAAGTGTTTCTCTCTGCCTTTGAAAGTGAATTGTATATTGCGTTGTTGCCTGAAAGTGAAGGTACCTGACTCCACCTCTCTGACAGCTGTCCGAACTGGTCCAACTTGTACAACCACACATCGGAGTCATTGATGTTCGTGTTGTTCAAAGACTTTATGTAATTGGTTACTGCCGTGTTTACTGTGAAATCTGTCTGTTGTAATTGTCCTTGTTTGAACAGGAAGAAGTACCCGGTGTTGTTTGAGCTGTCTCCGGATCCGTCATTTCTAAACACGTAAGTCAGCCCTGTTCCTGGTACGGGAGAAGATTCGTATATTGATTCCGAATCGTTTATTGTGCTTGGCACTATCTCGAAACTTCTGTTTGTTCCTCCAATCTCTTTTGAGAAAGTGAATATTGGCAGATCTAATTGGTTTGAACTCAGTGTATAAAGTTCTGTTGTGATCCCTCCTATCGTTCCTGCTTCCCTGGGATTGCCAAACAGTTGTCCTGTCTGGTTTGCCGCATTTAATATTGTTGTGAACTGTTCTCTGTAATTAGAATTTGCACTGTCATTCCATATAACTGTACTGTTTGCTAGATTCGTTCCTGAGGAATCGTTAACGTCCTGTGTTGTAGATACAGCATCAATCTTTAGAAGTCCTGTGGCCGTTTTGTTCCTCTTTGCATTGTAGTTTATCAGTCTCGCTAATCTCAACACCGAATCCCTTCTCTCCGCTGTTTCCAGGAAATTCTCCCTTGCGTTTAGATCCACCCTGAATGAAAGTGCCTGTGCCACGTAGGCTATCAGATCAATCAGTGCCACGTATTCAGAACTCTCAACGAAATCGTTGAAATCATCTGGGTAGTTCTCACGGAGGTATGCCACCATTGTCCTTCGAAGTGTCTCGAAGTCGTAGCTCTTGAAATCTGCCTGCTGGAATGACTGGTAGATCTTCCTCCAATCTTCGGCGACTAGTAATCGGTTCTGTCTGTCTGTTGTGGCCATAGTTTTATCAACTTGTTAACAACGATATTTATGTGTTAGGATATGTGCGTACTTTAAGATAGACGCAACAGTGAGTTCTCATCAAAGCCAAATCTCAGTTTCTCTGTGATATCCAGTGGAACATACGTGATAGTTGCCTGTATGGTTATGCCTTTATCTGCTTCCGTCACTACTATATCCGCTGTAGATATACGTGGATCTGCGTTAAGATTTGCTGTAACATCCTCTAGAATAGCTTCTTTAAGTATATCTGTGAATGGTTCGAACAAAGAATCATATATTATAGTGCCGAATTCGGGATTTTCTACCCTTTCTCCCTTACGCACAGATAACCTGTTGATCAGATCCTGCTTGGCACATTCAAAGTCATAAAGTTTGAAATTTTGCTTGTCAGCCTTGGAACTGAATCCTTTGAAGGTTACGGATGAATTGATGGCTCCTGATGAGCCGCTGTTGCTGTTGTACGCCATTAATTTAACTTCCTGAATTCAACATCCACTTTGCTGTAATCTACCATGTAGAATCCCGTGTCTGTCATTTCTCTCGCCCATGGAACTTCCTGTGCCATTACACCGATGTATCTTCCGGGCAGTTGCTTGTATTTAAATGAATATATGTTGATTCCGGCAGGTGACTTGCCAATTAATTCTATGTCCTCTTTAAGCCTTACATCACTGAATCCTTTGAAGAAACTGCCCACGGCTGTTGCTACCGTGGCCACGGTGCTCCCTCCACCGAGACTTATTGCTCCAACGGATTTTAGCACACTTGCAAAACCAGTGGCCGCAAGTGGAGATCCATGCAGTGCCGCTCCTCTGCTCAGAGCTCCTTTGCCCACGAATGAACTAATGGCCTTCTTGCCCGCGGCCGTGACAGATTTGGCTATGGCAGTATTTTTAAGATACCCCACTGCTTGGTTCTGAACATAAGATACCGCCGCAGACTGCACCACGTTTGTGAGGTTGCCCGACACAACGTTCTTGTAAACATTTGTTACGACAGCAACGTTGTCAGTAACGGACTGTAGACTTTCGATGTTAAGGTCGCCCACAATCTTGTTTCCTGTTGCAAGTACTGTTCCTAGGTCGGCGCCTCCTCCACGCAGTGAATACAGCTCTCCAACATTGTTGACGAACACGTTGTCTTTGAACATCTGCACCGCCGTGCTTCCTGTCACACTATCCACCACCTGGTTAGAGAGTTGCGTTGTGATATTTTTCGTAACATCATCCACACTGTCGCTTAGACTGAAATTTCTCAATTTGTTTGATATGCTTTCGACCTCGGCAAACTTGCCTTTGGCCTGATTTAATATGTTGAAGGTGTCGTCGTATTTGTCCCCGAATTCTGTGATCAGCTCTCGTGCCTTGACAGCATTTGTTGAACTGCCCATCTTAGTTTGTAGATATTTCTCTGAGTCCGCTTGGAACTGTCCAAGCCTTATGCTCTCAATTGGCGAGACCCTGTTGTTCTGTTCCATGAACTCCACTGTACCCGGCGTCCTTGACAACCTAGACCACTGTTTTGTGTCCAGCCGGTCATCGTTTGGATCTGTGCTCGGTAGCACCCCTTCTGATGTAAATCCCTTGAATCTTGGCATTGGTTCGTGCGTCACAAATCTGTGTACTGTGGTCTTTGTTTTCTTTGTAAAGGATTGCAGTGGTTTCATTCCCTTCTGTGCCAGCTCAACGTCTCCCTCTTCCCTTGGGGTCATTCCCACCTTGTCCGTGGTCAGCCATTCCGGCCCCCATGTTGGACTCGCACCTGTGGAGTTAAAGTGTACCTGTGCACCTGCAAGGTGTATTGCCCCGCCGGCGCCATGCAGTTGTTGTCCTGGTGTGAAAGATGATAATCCATCCCTTGCGTAGTCCCTTATGGAACCACCATGTGAGGCGTTGAATATACCTTTTTCGCCAATATTGAAAAGGGCCGAGGCCGACTGCACCATGTCTGTTTCCGCACTCATTCTTATGGATCCTGCGGCGTGCATGTTTATGTTGGCATCACTGTGTAAGTTGAAGTCACCCTGTGTCCTCATGTTTATTCCACCCACTCCTGAGTAGAGATCTATCTTTCCATCACTGTTCATCTCTATCCATGCGTTACCTGAACCATTGGCTATGTAGACTATGCCGGCAGTATCATGCATCAGCAACTGGTGTCCGGAGGCCGTCCTCAATCTAGTAAGTTGGTTTGTGCCATCCTCCGCTCCATCGTCCATGGTGAAGGTGTGTCCTGGGGTCCTCACAACATAATCGGAATTTCCCGAATCTTTTGGGCCTACCGGTTCCCTTGTGGTTCCTGTGTCTTTACGACCAGGTGTACTGATACCAAAAACTTGGCTAGGAGATTCCCTACGTGCCGAACTTGATGTGTTACCCCTGGTATCATCTGCACTCAATCCCTGTTTGACAAGCACCTCAGCAAATGGGTGTATAGGTAGTTTTGTTCCTTCGTAATTTCCGTTTGCAAGTGCTCCTGGGGTTCTTCTATTAAGTTCTCCTGCAGGAACATTTTGGCTTCCGTATGTTCGTACTTTGTCAACTGTGGACTGTTCAGTCCCGGGAGGGCCTTCCTGTTGTCCTGTGGACTTGTCCCATGTGTTGGTACTCGATGCTATGCCTGGTACCATTTGGTTGGTGTATGGATCCTGTATGCAACCTATCCAATAGGCCTGATCCATCTTGCCCTCTGCGAATATAACTAGAACTTTTGTTTCAATATCAGGCGGTACTCCCCAGAAGCCATAAGAGTGCTGTGAGTCTTTGTACTGCCTTGATGCACCATTCGTTTTTTGGGCATCTTTGGCTCCATAAAATGGAGAAAGGTATTCACAGGTTATCAGCTGGTTCTCTGCAACTTTCCCTGATTGTACCTTTGCGATGCTGGGTATAAACACTGACAGTCGACCCATCCTCGTTGGGTCAGAGTTGCCCTTGACTATGCCAAAGTATGGACCAGGATTGTTTTGGGCCCAGTCTTGGTCATTGCCCGGTGCTTTGGCTGTTGACGCATCTCCTTTTAAATAATNATTAAGTGCCATTAGTTCTTTAATATCCTTGACAGTTCATCCTTAAACTTCCGTTTCACAGTGTTAGTTAAGTTATCTATGAGTCCTTGTTCTCTCCCCGTAATACTCTTGGCTATTTCCTTGAATTCAGCACTTGTTATAATTTTATTATCTAATGCTATTGATGTCTGTGGGTTAGATATCTCAATGCCCTGGTTGTTAAATCTCACCATGGTCAACACGTTTCTGTAAATTCCGCCATCAAAATCGTGTTCCACCTGTGTCACCCTGTAGAGTCCGGAAAATTCGGCTGACTGGTCACTCCTCATTTCGTACACTCCTGTATTATTGTTTATGTCTGTCGGCATCCTGAAGTTCAGCAACACCACTGGCTCGGCCAGGTCAGCATTGAAACATTGCCGTTTCGAATTCCATACCTTGTCCGGGGTACCGTGGATCTCGTCTATGATTTTATCTGTGTGGGTTCCGTCCTTCCTCTTCCTTGGGGTTGCAGGCATGAACTGTGACTGCCCTAGGTAGGCCGGGTCGCCCAGTATGGTCATCCTGATCACCACCATGTCCGCCGTTGGGTGTGTCAGTGCGTCAAGGAAAGCATCCAGAACCGGTGCTGTACCTCCCGTCTTACCTGACGATCCTGATTTGACAGCATTGGGGTATGACCTGACAAACAGGTTCCCGTCACTGCCCAGTCCCTTGGAATCTGATCCTCCTGTTGCTACGCCAGTTGGATCATTTACGTTTATCTTTTTAGATTCGCTGGGTTCTATGTCCTTCAATCTGCTCTGGAAGTAGGCCACCTTGTACCTTATATCTAGGTCTAGTATGTCCACGTTCTCTCCTGTGAATATGTAGTTGTATTTCTTGCGTACGAAACGCATAAAATTTCGTCCAGTACTGGTGCCTGGCACGGCCAATGACATCGCATGTACTTTGTATGGTTCTACAGTGAAAATGATTTTCTTGACATTCATGTTCCTTATCGTGTCAAATAAAGTCGTGTTAATCACACTGCCTTTTATCCTGAAGTAATCATAATAGAAACTCTCCGTGGGTGCTTCATCAAAATCATAGGCAGGGGTAAACGGTGTCTGATCACCTGTGTTCTTCTTTTTGAATTCTTCGAATTTGTCGTCCGTGAAATCAGGATGTCCCTTCATTATCTCTTCCAGCATCTTTGTTATAGGGTTTCCTGTACCGAACTTCAGGTAGTCCTGGCTCCTTGGTCCGGTGCCTTCTGACCCAACAAACATTCCTGCCTGGTCTATGGAGGTAGTATTGATCGTCACTCCGGGCCTCAGTTTTTCGTTTATGGATATCTGGTACACATCTGGATATTGTACCAGTCCCGCATCTGCTTCGTCTTGATTCTGTTTGTTCAAAACCTTCTCAAGTTCGTGCACCACGCCGCCCAATGTGTTGTTGTTGGTCAATGACAGCTTGCCAGTGGTCCTGGGATAGTTGTATCTGTTCACGTATGAGGCCTCATTCATCGGTATCGCTTTTACAGTGTATACCGTGCCGGCACCAGTGATCGACATGTCCATATCTACCAGCTTAACAGGTATCCTACGATCGAGTGTGCCCTTCACCTTGTCTGATATCGGCTTGCCCAGTTCATCAAATCCCGCGAAGTTCATGGTCAACAGGAATGGTGCATCCATGTGGTCCAAGTAACCGTTGTTGAATGCGGCACCTCTGATCTTCTCCAATAGGCTTATACCGGCTGGTTCTATCATCTCCATCTTGATCTGTGTGACCCCTGTCAATCGTCTCTTGTCGTTGGGTCCTGGTATCGCGGTCATGTTCACATTTTTGAAATATATGTCTCTGTTCTTGTTCAGTGTTGCCTGGCTCTTGTCCAAGGCACCCTTTAGCCGTTCATTGCCGGGAGCGTTGATTATTCTATTGTTGCCGTCACCGGTCAATGCTACTTCGTCATTGAGATTAGATGTCACCGTATTGGCGTCAGGCCCTATGCCGGAACTCCTGGCAATTATGTCATGCGGGGGTGATGCCAACAACCTTCTAGTGTCTTCGAGCTCTCCCTGGGACAAGGCACTCAGCGTGAACAGTACATTGTAAGAGGCATAATCGAACAACGGATTGGGTACTGATAAGTCTACAACCTTCTGTTTTTTATTTCCGGTATCTCCAGTGGTTGTAGGACTGTCGGACTTTTCTTCTGCGACATTTACTTTTTTAGGGCCTTCGTTTCCTAAGAAACCGTCGTTTGTTTCTTTAATGCCCGACGTAGAATCAAGATCTACATCTAAATCAATGTAACCAGCTAGCCCGTCGTTGTTACTGTAATTCCGCGATGATCGTTTTTTAACCATGGCTAAATTCCTAGGTCTTTGAGAAGATTTTCCTTTTTCGGCAACTGTATGGTCACGCCCGGTTTGAAATCGTATATGGGATCTTCCAGTTGGTCCGGATTACGTTGAACGAACACCCACCACAGCCTAGGTGAACCATAAAGGTCAAATGCCAGTAGGTCTGGTCTGTAGGCGTAGGTCCTTTCTATCGTGTAGCTTTGATCGTCTTTCTCCGATGTGATAGTCCTGGGATTAAGTATGCCAAGATAATTTGACACTTCCTGTGTGTTCGAGTATGGTGATGTGTTTGAGTAAATTGCCATTAAATGAATCCTACCTCGTTGTCGCCCTTGCCGTTAAGTTCGCCGTTCACAAATTTCTTCATGGAGAAATTCTTGACACTATCCCTTGAGTAGATTGGTGTCACTAGTACTGATATGTTTGACAGTGTTGGCGCCCATGTCTGTGAAGCTTCCAGTTGCGGTAATCCCATACGTTCCCTCGTCCTGTCACTTGTGTAAGCATCTGGATTTTGTCTGGTCGAAATGTAGTCTATGCCTGCTCTAAGTTCAACGTTGAACGAGTTCAACACAACTGGAACCTTGTGAAACATGTGGTCACCGTAACCGTACAAGTGCAGTATCGGTGGTGGATTTCCTTTGAGGCCGTCACCATCATCCTTTCCAAAGAACATCTTGGTCGCAGTCCTCAGGAAGTTCACTGTCGCCACCCAGTGCTTGGCGTCCTCGGAATTCTGCACAGGATACTCTCCAATTATGTTCAGTGAGTCCACTTGTGAATTTTGATAGGCCTGGTGTGGGAAGTTACTGTGTGTCATGTCCATGGCGTTGTAGTTGGCCGAGTGCTGTATCACCATCGACGGAGTCAGGGGCCAGAATATACCTTTGTGCTTGGCCAGTGGTTTTAATAGTTCATTGTTACCAAAATCAAAGAACTTTTCCAGCGGCCCATTCGGCACCTGTAATCTCACACGCCAGTCGGTCGTGTCGCTCCTGCCGGACCACTTGGCCCTGGCATTGACTATCCTGCTGTCTGTAGAAATTCCCGAACCCAACAGTCTGCTTAAGGTCCTGTTAAAAACGCTAGACCCAAAATCCTTAACTACTTTTCCAAATGTTGCCATTATAAACGGTTGCTTTCCTTTGTTAAATTCTATATACTTTAAACTATATTTATAGGCATTTTTTAGGCGCACTTAATTACTCATACGGCACGAATCACATTAACAAATTTGGAGAAACAATGAAGAGAGTCAAGTACCTAAACAACAGAGATCTATTGGCACAGATACACGCCAGCAAGAACACATACTGTTCTTACGTGAGTCCAGAAGATGCACGGTACGATCTCATAGTGCCCACCCTAAAAAAAATTAATGCTAATGCAGTGGCCATGGCAAGAAAAGCAAAGGCCAAGAGGTTGACCCAAGAAGCATGGGAAACGGCCAAAGATACTGGTCTTAAGAAAATAAAATTAGCAGACTACACGATTTCGCCTAGAAAGATAGAGAAGACTGATCTGGTGTTCAGGGTCATGATGTATGACCATATTCCCATGGATAACGAAAGGAAGAAGAATCCCAAGCAAGAAGCAGATCACCACAGCAAGGTGAACTTCCCGCCCTTCCAACACTACAAGTTTGACAAAAAAGATAAACTGGTGTGCGTGGGGAAATCACACTGGATCGGCGGAATGGACAACGGACACTTCTCATGTGACCACGGCAAGATGACCAACACACTTGCGATGATGTACATGAAGTTGTGTGAGAGATATGGAACAAGATCAAACTGGAGAGGTTACACCTACAATGACGAGATGCAGTCACAGGCACTGATGCAACTGTCACAGATTGGATTGCAGTTCGATGAATCAAAATCAGACAACCCATTCGCATACTACACGGCGGCCATAACAAACAGTTTCACTAGGATACTGAACATCGAAAAGAAAAATCAATCGATCAGAGACGACCTGCTGGAGTACAATAACATGATGCCATCGTTTACTAGGCAGAATGAGAACTCTACCAGTGCACCTTCATACAAGAAGATGATGGAGACCGTGCATGGAGATGTACATGAGGTCAACAAGACCGGACTCGCGAAACTGAACAAGAAATTCAAGAAGACCGGCAAGCTCGATCTCAAGGACGATTTCGAGGACATCAAATTCAAGAACAAGATAGACATGACCAATCATAAACCAACCGTCAAGAAGAAATGGTAGCACATGGCATTCTTTAAGAAAGTCGCTTGTTTCACAGACATACACTTTGGGCTGAAGGGTAATTCCAGAATACACAACGATGACTGTGAAGACTTCGTGAAATGGTTCATAGAACAGGCCAAAGCGGAAGGTTGTGAGACCTGCATATTCCTGGGCGACTGGCACCATCACAGATCGGCCACCAATGTTTCCACGATGAACTACACAGTTTCCAACATGGAACGACTGGGTGCGGCATTTGAGAAAGTCTACGTTATCATGGGCAACCATGATCTTTATTACAGGGAGAAAAGAGAGATCAATTCAATGGAATACATCAGAAACATTCCCAACATACACATCGTGAACGAGTGGTTGGTGGAAGATGATGTTGCGATCCTTCCATGGATCGTGGAAGACGAGTATAAAAAGATTCAAAAAATGACACAGAAGTATGTGTTTGGACATTTCGAACTGCCATACTTCAAGATGAATGCCATGGTGGAGATGCCTGATGTTGGCGGAATACAAACTGATCATTTCGCAGGTTGTGGTAAGGTGTTCTCAGGACACTTCCATAAGAGACAATTAATGAAGAATGTGACCTACATGGGTAATGCGTTCCCCCACAACTACGCAGATGCTTGGGATGATGACAGAGGAATGATGGTATTGGAATACGGCGGAGAGCCCAAGTACATCAACTGGCCAGACATGCCTAGATATATCACTATCAAGATAAGTGAATTATTAGAAGACCCGGACAAGTACTTGAAAGCAAAGATGTATGTACGAGTCACACTAGATATAAAAATTTCATACGAGGAAGCAAACTTTGTCAGAGAAACATTCATAGACAAGTACAGCCTAAGGGAACTACAACTGATTCCAGAACAGGTGGATAATGCACAACAACCGACCGTGGAAGTACAGAAGTTTGACAGCGTGGATCAGATCGTTATCAAACAGTTACAGGGCGTCGACTCTGAGACATACGACAAGAATATATTAACAGCAATTTACAACGATCTAGATGTCACGAATTAGTAAAAAAAAATTAATAAAAGTTTTAAAAGGCGAACTTGAACAACCTATGTCTAAACAAACATTGTTGGATCAACTTGCAAAACCCGTAACCCAAGAAGAGTGGATACGTGGATACAATGAATGGAAGAGGAAACAACTTGCTAACAATTAAGGAACTTACAGTAAAAAACTTCATGAGCGTGGGCAATCAGGCACAGGCCATAGATTTCTCAAACAAAAGTCTTGTATTGGTCATCGGTGAGAACATGGACCTGGGAGGTGATGACGCAGGTGCCAGGAACGGCACAGGTAAGACGACAATCATCAACGCACTGTCATATGTGTTCTTCGGCGAAGCACTAACAAACATCAGAAGAGATAACCTCGTCAACAAGACCAACGGAAAAGGAATGTTGGTCAGTGTCAAGTTCATAAAGAACGGAGTGACCTATACCATAGAGCGAGGCAGGAAACCCCAGATATTCAGATTCTATGCAAACGACATTGAACAAAATATAGAAAGCAATGAAGCACAGGGCGAAAACAGAGAAACACAGATAGAAATAAACAGACTAATGGGCATGACCCATGCCATGTTTAAAAACATAATCGCACTGAACACTTACACACAACCGTTCCTTTCGACCAAAGCAAACGAACAAAGAGAGATCATAGAACAGTTGCTTGGCATAACTTTGCTATCCCAGAAAGCAGATCTCTTAAAGGAAAAGCAGAAGGCCACCAAGCAGTTGTTGACCGAAGAGAAGTTGAAAATAGATGCCAGGGTTGCTTCAAATGAAAAAATACAAGAATCAATCGAGAGTTTAAAAATAAGATCTAG
>JGI24003J15210_10000185_pt1 | contig 26342 bp, 43 predicted proteins | sample LinPmetageLP28_FD_15210 | JGI IMG/M metagenome (IMG submission 15210)
AAGGTCAGGGGTTCGAATCCCTTACTCGCATCAAAATTTTTATATATAAATTAATTTTTGTATATTTGTTTTAAATATAAAATATATACTATGACAAAAGAAAGAACTATAAGTTATCAAGAACATTATATTCTAATTCAATACTACCAAGATAAAATTAGAGAGTTAGAAGCAAAGTTAGAAGTCTCACAAGCTAATAGAATAACTATATGAAAGAAAATATTTATACTAAGCTATTTAAATTACAGAACGAACTCGGAGTAATTAGTAAAGACGCTACTAATCCTTTTTATAAATCTAAATATTTCGATATAAATTCTTTAATCGGTCAATTAAAACCTTTATTAGAAAAACATAATTTAGTTTTACTACAACCTATAACGGAAAATCAAGTAAGAAGCGTTATATTCGACCTAGACGGAGGTTCTGTAGAATCTTCTATATCTTTACCTTTAGATTTAGATGCACAAAAATTAGGAAGTGCAATAACTTATTTTCGTAGATATACTTTACAATCTCTTTTAGCTTTACAAGCAGTCGATGACGATGGTAATTTAGCTAGTAAACCTAAACCGGTAAGCAATAAAATTAAAAAACCTCTATTATTAGATAATTCTCCGGAATTAAAAAATGCTATTAAAGGTTTATCTAATGGCGCATCTTTAGAAGATATTAAAAATATATATAGAGTTACGCCTTATATTCAAGAAAAATTATTAAATTTCAAAATCAATGAGTAAATTAGAAACGGCAATACTATTAAGATTAACTAATCGAGATAAGGAAATATTGCAAAAAAAGGCAGAAGAAAAAAGAATGTCCTTAACCGGATATATTAGAACAGAATTATTAAACAATTAAATATATAAATTATGGCAGCAATTATTAATGCAAACATCGATGTAAGTAAACTTCCTAAAGAAAAATTCTTTAAAGGTAAAAAAGGAATATGGTATAGGTTTACAATTAATATTAACGATGAAACTAACGACTTCGGACAAAATGTTTCGATTATAGATTCTCAAACTAAAGAACAGAGAGAAGCTAAAAAAGAAAAATTATACTTAGGAAACGGAGAAGTAGTATGGACTAACGATATTATTAAAAAAGTAGAAAAAGAAACTATTAAACCGGAACCAATACCGGATTCTATTTCTAACGATTTACCCTTCTAATGTAAAGAACCCAACGAGAGGAAAAAAGATATAGACTTATATCAAAATATTATTTACATTTTTTAATTAGGGGGATTTACTTCCCCCTTTTTTTTATATATTTAATCGATGACAAAACGAATGAACGAGGAAGAGACTGTAAGGTATTTGCTAATGGAAGCAATCGAAGAAGATTGTATTATAAATGCTAAAGAAAAAATAGACTATCCACCGGTTGCTCTATCCTTAGGAGAAAAATTAATAAAAACCAATAAAGGAGATTTACTTTTACCTATACCGATTGGAACATATGGTAACTTTAGTTTTATACAAGCTGCACCGAAAACAAAAAAAACTTTTTTAGTTTCTTTACTAGCTTCCGTTTATTTAGGTAATAAGAATAAATTTAGTAGCAATATAAAAGGCCATAGAGTAAATAGAGAATTAATACATATAGATACGGAGCAAGGTAAGTGGCACGCTCAAAAGGTATTTAAAAGAGTCTTAGATATGAACGATTGTGATTATTCCGAAATTTATCATACATTTGGATTAAGAACATTGAACTATAAGACTAGAATAGAATTTATAGAATATTGTTTAGAACATAAAGTAAAAGATACAGGACTTTTAATTATAGACGGAATAGCAGATTTAGTCTCCGATGTAAATAATATAGAAGAATCTAACGCTTGTGTTCAAAAAATTATGGAATGGTCATCTAATTATAATTGTCATATAATTTGTGTAATACATTCTAACTTTGGCTCGGACAAGCCAACCGGACATTTAGGTAGTTTCTTAGAAAAAAAGACCGAATGTCAAATACAATTAGAAGCGAATACAGTTAATAAGGAATGGGTAACAGTTCGATGTAAAAGAAGTCGAGGTTATTCATTCGAGACATTTAGTTTTAAGGTAAATGAAATAGGACTACCGGAGATTGTAGGCGACCTATATGACCCTTTAAAAAACTAAAAATGTATTTTGTTATCAAAAATTTTCAATAAACATAAAATCTGGATTGATATAGTTTCTTCCTTCGGTTGTAATAGAGATACGGCAGAGGATATAGTACAAGAAATGTATATTAAAATACAAAAGAATATTAATAATGGTTTAAATATCGAATACGAAGATGACGATTATAATTATTTCTATATTTTTAAGACTCTTAAAAGTATGTTTTTAGATTTAAAACGTAAAGAAGCAAGGATAATTATACTTAATATTGAAGATAGACCTTCTTATTTCAATGATACTTACGATGTTAACTACTTAGAATCTTACGATAAAGTATTAAAAGAATTAGATAAAATGTATTGGTATGATAAAAAAGTATATGAGTTACTTGAGGGTAATGAATCGGTAGCTAAATTATCAAGAAAGACAAATATTCCCTACCATTCGTTATATAATACATACCGGAAGGTAATTGAAAGACTTAAAAAAGTATTATGAGATTAGGAGACTTAGTTTATTACTTTACAAAATATACCGGAATAAGGTTTATTTGGAAAAAAATATATCCGAATTGTAAATGTGACGAAAGACGAAAGAAATGGAATGATATTAAAATTAAAAGATGGTAAAATTTAATAATGATGATTATAAAACTTGGAAAACATTTAGAAGCAAATCAAACGATATCGAACAAAACGAATTTAAAATGGTATGTAAACTCCACGCTACCTACTATAAACATCCGATACACTATCCCTGTACCTGTTCCCCTCATACCTTGAAAAGATATATTAAAGAACTTAATTTAATATATTACAATGGGAATAAGTAAAATACATAAACTAGAACAAACTTTAGTTAACTTTCTAAATCTCGATGGTTGGAATTTANAATGGACCGGAGAAGGCAATAAACATTATGACGCATCCGGATTTACTCGTAAAGGTAAAGCCTGTGTTATAGAAATGAAATTTCGAAAAAAATATTACGAAGATAAAATGTTAGAGAAGTATAAGTACGATGCTCTAATGAAATTAGATAAAGATATTATTAAATTATATTTCGTAAATGACCCTAAGGGAAACTTTTTATATTGGTTAAATAANNTTANCCTACCTNAACCAATAGATATGTATTGCCCTGATACTACTCTATGGACTAAAAAAAAAATACTAAAACCGGTTTATCTTCTTCGAGAAAACCAAGCTTCTAAAATAAATTTGAATTAAATTAGGTTAGTATATATATTTATTATATATTTGTAGTATAATTAATGAGGAGGAAGTTTTAAGAGATGTCAGGTGCGAATCCTGTAAAACTAGTTATCGCTCTATTATAAATGTTAATCCTCATTAATTTTTAATTAAATATTTATTATGCAAAAATTAGAAAAGTATAAAACTAATCTTACTTTATTAGGAAATTGGGTTTATAGTTATACTACTCACGTAGCTACTATAGAAGATAACAAACTTATTCAATTAGGTTATTGGTCGCAAACTACTCAAAAACATATTAACTATGTAGCCGAAGAATTAGGATTAGAATTAGTTAAATGAAATATAACTCAGACTTTAAATACGATTTAAAACTAGGTAAAGTAGGAGAAAAATATTTAGCTAATATATTAGAGAATAAAAAAATAGAAGTCAAAGTAGATTTTAAAGCTACTCTTACCGGTAATATATTTGTAGAATATAGTAGTCGAGGAAAAGATAGTGGCTTAATAACTACCGAAGCTTCTTGGTATGCTTATCTTCTTAGTAACGATAAAATTATATTAATCGCTACTAAAAAATTGAAAAATCTTTGTAGGCAATACTTAGGTACCGAAAGAGATATAAAAGGAGGAGATAATAATACTAGTAAAGGAATATTATTACCAATTAAAAAACTATTATAAAAATGTCACACGAACCATTTGAAAATCAAATATTTCATCACTATCGTAAACAAGCAAAAGCAATTAACGATGCAATAGAATTATTAGTAAATGATAATTATATTGTTATTGACTTACAGGGAAATATAATTAGAAAAAAAGTAACCGAGAATGATTCTACTAGTTGACGCAGATAGCTTAGTTTTTGCTAGTTGCTTTAAAACTAAAAATACTCCGGATGAATTAGACTATTATACTAATATTGAAGATTCAATAGATAAATTCGATGAGCAGTATATGAAAATAGTAAACGATTTACAGGAGATTTACGATATAGAAAAAGTAATTACCTTTAACGGATGTAAGGGAAACTTTAGAAAACAACTATCTAAAAATTATAAAGCTAATCGAAAAAAACAAATATTACCTCCATTATTACATAATATGCATCAATACGTTAAGGACACTTACGAAAGTAAATACGCCTTCGGAGTAGAGACAGACGATATGGTTGCTCGATATTGGTTTACCTTATCTAACCAATTTGGTCGAGATAATATAATGATAGTCTCAATAGATAAAGACTATAAACAATTTCCGGCTTTAATTTATAATTATCATTATAAGCATAAAAAAATATTAAATATAAGTAAAGAAGAAGCTTTATATAATTTCTACGAACAAATGATAGTCGGAGATGTTGCCGACAATGTAAATTACTTTAAGGGTAAAGGAGTTAAGTTTTCCGAAAAATATTTTAAAGATTGTAATTCTAAATACCAATACACAAAAAAAATGTATGAGTTATTTAAAAAAGAATATAAAGGTAAAGCTAAGTTAAAGTACATTGAATGCTATAACCTACTAAAACTTCGTACCGATTGAAATGGATATTGAAGATTATATTTATTATTTAAATTATAGAAATAATCTAACACAATTTATTATTCATAACTGCACTTATTCAAAAAACAAAAAAAGATTCGGTCGAGTTAATTTTGACGAAAGAGAGTTATTATCTCTTTTAAAAGAATTAACAGAAATTAGTTTGTATATTGATAGAATAAAAAAATAGTTTAAATTCGTTATATATATAATTATGATAGAAAAAATTAATATTAATAAAATTTTTACTAACGCTAAGAACCCTAGAATTATAAAAGACTATAAGTTTAAAAAACTTGTAAAAAGTATCAAAGAGTTTCCGGAAATGTTACAACTTAGACCTATCGTTGTAGATAATAATAATAAAATATTAGGAGGAAATATGAGATACAAAGCTTGTCAAGAGTTAGACTTAAAAGAAGTTTATATTATAAAAGCTAAAAACCTAAACGAAAAAGAAATAGAACAATTTATTATTAAAGACAATGTAGGATTCGGAGAATGGGATTGGGATATATTAGCGAATCAATGGGATAACCAAATTCTATCCGATTGGGGAGTAGATAATTTTGATTTTTATGATAAAGAATATAATAGTCAAGAAATTAATATAGACGACTTAGATGATTCTATGGTATTAAAATTAAATTATACCGAGGAGAAATATAATTACGTTAAAGAAAACTTAAAAAAAATAGATATAGATATTGAAAAAGCATTATTACAATTACTAAATTATGAAGAAATTTAGTTTCGATTCTATAAGAAACTTTGATAGTCATATACATAACTCAATTAAAGGATATGATTTATTAGATTATTTAATTTTAAATATCTGTTCTTTTTTTATAAAAGGAAATACTCCGGTTATAGACTTAGGATGTACAACAGGAAGGCTAATAGATAAAATAAATAAAACTTATAAAGTAGATTGTATAGGTTACGATATAATAGATAATCAATTTATTAAATCTAATTGTAAATTAATAAAGCAAGATATTACTAAGGATAGTTTTATAATTAAAAAAAGTAATTTAATTATTTCTGTATTTACTTTACAATTTATAGATATTAATAAAAGACTTACTTTACTAAAAAAAGTTTATAGTTCCTTAAATATTAATGGGGCTTTTATATTTTGCGAAAAAGAAATATGTAACGATGGAATTATACAAGAGGTCTTTACTTTCTCTAATTATACTAATAAGAAAAAAGTATTTACCGAAAAAGAAATTTTAGATAAAGAATATGATTTAAGAAAAATAATGAACTCCTTGAACGCTAACCAAAATTTAGAATTATTAAAAAAAGCAGGATTTAAAAAGATAGAACCTTTTTTTCAATCTCTTAACTTTAAAGGATATCTATGTCGAAAATAACTAAAAATATATTTCCTCTCGAATGGAAACTATCCGATGACTTAAAAGTAGAAAGGCATAATAAAAAAGTCTTTGGAACTTTCGTATGCGGAGGAGGTTCTACTATGGGATATAAACTAGCCGGTTATAATCATTTAGGAGGTGTTGAGTTTACCGAACACTTTAGTAAAATATATAAAAAAAATTTTAATCCTAAATATTTTTATTTAGAAGATATAAGGAATTTTAATCAACGAGAAGATTTACCTAAAGAATTATATAATTTAGATTTATTAGACGGCTCTCCACCTTGCGCAGCTTTTTCTACTTCCGGAATCGGAGAAAAAATATGGGGAGAGAAATCTATGTATGAGGGTATAAGTCAAATTAAAGATGACTTAGTATTTACTTATTGCGATACAATACTAAAGCTAAAACCTAAAGTTTTTTTATTAGAAAATGTAGCCGGAATATTAAAAGGCAACGCTAAAGTCTATGTAAAAAATATAGTAAAGAGATTATCTAATAATTATAATATTCAAATATTTTCTTTATTCGCAGCCTCAATGGGAATACCTCAAATAAGAAATAGAGTTTTTATAATNGGATTAGATAAAAATATAAAAAAAAATAAACTAGAATTAAACTTTGATATACCTAAAACTAATTTTAGTATTACTAAAAAATATTGGAATATCTTTGAAAACGATATTTCTAAATATTCTATCTCAAAGCATTGGGAAGATATAGAAATAGGGAGTCAGCATAAGTCTCACTTTAATTTAATTAAACCTTCCTTAAATAAACCCTGTCCGACTATAACAGCGACTACAGGAGTAATGAGCGCATATAGTGTAGTACATCCTATTTATAAAAGAAAACTAAACTTAGAAGAAGTAAGGTTATTATCTACTTTTCCTAAAGATTATAACTTTTTAGATACCAACCCTATAGTAACTATGGGAAGGTCTGTATTACCTATTATGATGGCTAATATAAGTAACGAAATATATAAACAATGGTTAAAATGAAATCCAACAAATCCGACACTATAAAAAAGAATCTACTAAAGGCTTTAGAAAAAAGCTTAGGAGTAGTAACTACGGCTTGTAAGAATACCGGAATACATAGAAGTACGTATTACGAATGGTATAAAACCGATGATGACTTTAGAAACGAAGTAGATGATTTACAGAACGTAGCTTTAGACTTTGCCGAGAGTCAATTACATAAACAGATATCGGAAAATTCAACAGCTGCTACAATATTTTACTTAAAGACTAAAGGAAAAAAAAGAGGTTATATAGAACGTCAAGAGATAACCGGTGCCGATGGTATGCCGACTGATTTTAAAATTGAGATAATTGATAAAACAGAAGATGTCGATACAACCGAAGATACAGACTAATATTGTATATAAACATTTAGTAAATAGTAAAAAGAAAATAGTAGTCGAGCAAGGAGGTACTCGTTCCGGAAAAACTTATAATATTCTTTTATTTATAATCTTCTACTATTGTTCTAATAATAAAGGTAAAACAGTTACTATATGTCGTAAGACTTTTCCTAGTTTAAGAGCAACAGTATTAAGAGATTTTTTACAAATACTAAATAACTTTAAAATATATAGACCGGAACTACATAATAAAAGTAGTTCGGAATATTATCTATTTGGTAATTTAATAGAGTTTACAAGCTTAGACCAATCGCAAAAGATTAGAGGAAGAAAAAGAGATTTACTTTTTATAAACGAAGCGAATGAGTTATATTGGGAAGATTGGCAACAGTTAATATTTAGAACTCAAGAGAGAATAATATTAGACTTTAACCCCTCTGACGAGTATCACTGGATTTACGATAACGTAATAACTCGTAAAGATTGCGCTTTCTATAAAACTACTTACTTAGATAATCCTTTTTTAGAAGATATAATAAGAGAAGAAATAGAAAGACTAAAAGAAACCGATGACCAATATTGGCAAATATATGGACTAGGAGAAAGAGCAACGAGTATATCTACTATCTTTAAATATGTAGAGATTAAACAAATTCCGGAAGATGCTAAATTTATTTCTTACGGAGCAGACGCAGGATTTTCAAATGACCCCTCAACGCTTGTAAGCGTTTATATAAAAGACTTTAATTTATACGTTAAAGAACATTTATATAGAACTATGATGACTACTTTAGATATTAATAATACATTTAAAGAAATCAATGTAGGAAGAAAACCTATTTATTTTGACTCGGCAGAACCACGGCTAATTGCCGAACTNCGAAGAATGGGACATAATATATTTCCGAGTTTAAAAGGGCGTGATTCTATAAATGCCGGAATAGACTTACTTAAAAGATATAAAATACATATTACATCGGACTCTAATAATACAATACAAGAGTTTAGAAATTACAAATGGAAAGAAGATAGGTCAGGTAAATTAATTAATATACCGGAAGATAAACATAATCATTGTATTGATGCTATTAGATACGCTACTTACTCTATACTTTCTCGACCTAACTTTGGAAAATACGCTATTCAATAAAAGTAATTAGGATATTAAATATATTTTATATATATTAGCTATATAGTTACAACTAAGTAATTATTTAAAACCTTATACAATGGCATATATTAGTAGAGAAGATTTAGATAAATTTATCGAGATAGAAGTTACCTTACTATCTTTAGAAAAGTATAGCGATTTACCGGCTCATCAAATGAAATGGGTAAAAGACGCTAGGAGAAAAGCTTCATTTTTAAAGAAGCAATACGAAGAATCCTATTTAAGCGATTTATATAGATAGTTAATTTTAGAACGAATAATATGGGAACATCAAAAGACAATCTAATAGAGAAAATAGATAAGTTAGAAAAGCAATTAAAAATTGCAGAAAGTCATACTTACGTTTACGATACTAATCAAATAAGCGTTTCCGATGGGGAACTTTATATTTGGTATGGAGACGATAATAAATATATTACTATAGATGTGAATAGTATTTATAACGACTTACCTTTTATAGTCGAGCAAGTTTGTAAAGAACATAAAAAACAAAGTAAAGATACTTTAGATAGAATTAAAAATAGTTTAAATGAAATACAATAGACCAATGAGAAAAATCGGTACCTTACTAAAAGATTTATTTAGTTCTAAAGATACTCGGCATTTTTGGGTAAGAGTAAAAGACAATGCAAAAAACATAGAAGAAAAAGAAGAATCTATATTTGCAATCGTAGAACTATTAAATAATAGAATTAAAATAGATGGACAAGATACAGAATACTAAAGACTTAGCTTTTTATAATAACGCTATACTATTAACGGAACTTATTAATAAACGAGTAAACGACAATATAGACGATAAGGAATTAAAAACTATTCAAACCTTATTAATAGATGTTTTCTTTTACGTTAATAATCTTCAAACTCATTTAGCTAATAGTAAAATAACTAGTAGTGTATATAGAGAGCAAAGAAACGATGCTCTTTTAAAAATAGCCGAACTAGAGGAAGAACTCGATTATATTAATAAAAATGTTATTTGATTAGGTTATTTAATATATATTTTATATATTTGAAGTATATTATTAATTATTATGTTAGATATAAGATATAAAAAAATAAAAGTTAAAAAGAAATTTTTATATATACATTATTATATAAATAATTTATTAGGAAATAAAACGGCTATTGAGCAACAAAAAGGAAAAATAGCAATAAACCTAATAAATATAGAGTCTTTAAAAAAAGAAATATTAAACGAGAAAAAAAAGAAAAATAGTAATAATAATAAAGTTGCTAAAACTAGAACCTTAATTAGAAAAATTAGAATAGATAACTCTTGGAATAAAGATTGGATAAAAGAATTACAAGATGAGTCTAAAGAAATAAAAAATAAATTAAATAAATTATAATGATTAGAAAATTCTTAAAACAAAATCCTAATAATTGGAAATGGCTAATAAGCTTTTACGCTTTAGCTTTATTAATAACTATAGTTCTAACTTTAAAAATATAAATTATGTATTTTAACTCACACCATTACGAAACTTTAAATCCAGATGCTTATTGGGATAGAATATTAGGTCCACTTACTCAACAAATGGTAAAAGAAAAAATTAATGAAATAGAAAAAAAAGGAGAAAATATAACTGTAAGAGAAGTAACTATTTTAGAATATTTAAAAAGAAAATAACTTAACAAGGGGGTCAACAAAACAATCAAGGTGGATAGCTATAAGGTGTACAACTTTTAACCACTACAACGGAGCAGGAGAGCCATAACCGACCCCCCATATTAAATATAAATTATGGCAAAGACAAAAGAAGAAATAAAAGAATATAATAGATTATATGCTTTAAAAAATAAAGAGAAAATAAAATTAAGAAGGAATAAAGATTATACCGAAAAAAAAGATATAATACTCAAACAGCAAAGAGAATATTATAAATTAAATAAAGAACAAAAACTAGAAAAGGTAAAAGAATATTACCAAAAGAATAAAGTAGAAATTTATAAAAAAGAAAAATTAAGAAAACAAAAATGAATAATATAACTAATATAATTGAATTAGAATGTGAACACTTTATTTTAGAGGTAAAGTATCAATGGCGAAAAGGACACGCTGGGGATTATAACAATCCACCAGAAGAAGATGTTATTGATATTTTAAAAGTTTATATGCAACATTACATAACTGAAGAAACAGATGTTATAGATATTAATAAAAGAATAAGAGATTATCAATTACCTGAAGACTGGAAAGAAAAAATAATAGAAGAAATAGAGTTTGATGTAGAAAGTTTTAGATAATTATAATAAATCAGTTTGTTTGTTTAAATTAGGTGCTTAGAAATAGGCACCTTTTTTTGTCAATTAAATATTAAGAATAAATACGTTATATAAATATGGAATTAAAACTTACAATACCTAATAACTTAAACGAAATAACTCTAAGGCAGTATAAAGAATATTTAAAAGTAGGAGAAGAAAATGACGATTTAAATTTTATACAAGGTAAAATGATAGAAATTTTTTGTGGAGTTAGCTATAAAATGGCAAGTCTAATGAAGTATAGCGATGTAGAAGAAATAACCGGAACTATAAGTAAAATGTTTTTAGAAAAACCGGCTTTAGTTACAAGGTTTAAAATGAAAGGTAAAAACTATGGTTTTATTCCAAACTTAGACGATATGACCTTAGGAGAATATATAGACTTAGATACCTATACCGGAGAATACGAAAATATAGAAGTCGCTATGAATGTTCTCTATAGACCGATTGTAGCTAAACTAGGAGATAAATATACTATAGAGAAGTACAATCCTAAAACTAAAGATACAATGTTAGATATGCCGATGGATGCCGTAGTTAGTTCTTTGTTTTTTTTTCTCAATTTAGGACTGGAATTGTCAGAAATTACCCTGAACTCTTTAGCGAATCGAAAAGAGATACAGTCGGAGCAGTTGAGGGGTTTTCAGCAAAATATGGATGGTATCAGTCTCTTTTTGCCTTATCTCAAGGAGACATTATCAGAATTGAAAATATCACTAAATTAAAGTTTCACGAATGTTTCTATATGTTAGCATTTATGAAAGACAAAAGCGAGTTAGAAGCTAAACAAATAAAAAAACAATTTAAATGAGTCAACAGGGAACAAGGGCGTTTTATCAAGTAACGGAAACTTTAAAATCTGAATTACTAAAAGATATAAATGTTAATACAGTTACAACAGGAGATATCTCGGATGTAGATTTACAAAAGCAAACTATATTTCCTTTATCTCATATTATAATTAATAACGTAAGTCAAGAAGATGGCGTACTTAGATTTAACGTAAGCGTACTCTCTATGGATATAGTTGACCAATCTAAAGAAGTTACAATAGATTTATTCGAGGGTAATAATAACTTACAAGATATTTTAAATACTCAATTATCGGTTTTAAATAAACTTATACAAGTTTTAAGAAAAGGAACTTTACATTTTGATAAATACCAATTAGATGGAAACCCTAATTTAGAACCCTTTTACGATAGATTCGAAAACGAATTAGCCGGATTTACCGGAACTATGGATATACTAATATATAACGATATAACTATTTGCTAATGAAGTTAGAAGAACTTAATAAAATGTTTAATGACTTCGGTAAGTTTATGGTAACTCAATCTAAAGAAAACCTAAAAACCGAAAAAAAAGGTAGTGGTCCTTTATACGATTCTATAACTTACGATATAGACGATAGTGACGGAAAATTTGAGTTTAGCTTCTCAATGCAAGAATACGGAGAATTTCAAGATAAAGGAGTTAAAGGCGCAGACCCAAGTAAGTTATCTCCTAACGCTAAATTAACCGGACAACAGGCACCGAATAGTCCTTATAGATTCGGAAGTGGTACTAAGAAAGGAACTTTTAAAGATTTTGTAAGAAGCGTAAGTGCTTGGGCACAAATTAAAAATATAAGATTAAGACAATATACTTATAAAGATGGTAAGAAAAAATCTACAGGTAAATTCGCTAAAGGCAACTATGAGTCGATAGGTTACGTAATAGCTAAAAATATTTATAATAGAGGTTTAAAACCTTCTTTCTTTTATACTAAACCTTTTAATAAAGCCTTTGAAAAACTACCGGATGAACTCTTTGAATCTTTCGCAGTAGATATAGAACAAGGTTTAATAGAACAAATAAATAAAAAATAATGGCTAATAGATTAATAAGAAGTCCTCAATATATAACTCAGACCTCATCTAGTTCAAGTGTTAAATCTGCTAAGTTAGAATTAAGCGTAGCTAATAATATAGTTTATACTATAATTAAAGATGCTGCTCAAAATGTACCTGTTCTTTTTGAATGGGCAGAATTAGCAAGAGATTATTTAGATATTACTTATACCGGAGGAACACCGAGTACACAAGCTGTATTCGATATTGATTTAGCTTTAAAGTTTTATCCGGAAGTAAACGGAGGGGGAACACAAATAGGAAGTACTTATACGGAGGACCATAACGGATTCGATGGTTATGGTACTTTTTACGAAGCTGCAAATCCTTCAATGAGCGCAACAGAATTTCCTGCAATATCTAATTATAGTCAATCAGGTTCAAGTAGTGGGGGAACAAAAACATACACTATGTATGCACCAAAAAATATAGCATTAGATATTCCAAGCATAAATGCAGGACAAGTAATATATAATGCAACTAGTATAAATGCAACGGAAGAAATTATTAACGGAATAACTGTAAATATTAAAAGAATAATTTGCACAAAATTTACAAGATTTAATAGTGGTTATACAGAAACACCAGCAGATATAGGTTATCGAGTTTGTTTTATAAATAAGTATGGAGCGATACAAACGGAGTTTTTTACTTTAAAAGCTATACAAGATATCAGTTCTAAAAGACAAACTTTTAATTCTAATATAATTTCCTCTACAGGTACTTATTCTATTAACACTCATACTAAACAAAACTTTGATATAACAGCCGGTCAATCGGTTACTTTAAATTCTTTTTACGTTCCGGAATATTATAACAATGTTTATACAGAAATGTTATTATCCGAAAAAGTTTGGGTAGTCTTTAGAGTACCATCTACAGGAACTTTTACTACAGTACCGGTAAATATATCTACTAGTAATTTTACTTATAAAAATTCTTTAAATGATAGATTAATACAATTTACTTTTTCTTTTAATATGTCATTTGATTATATAAATAACATAAGATAACATAGAATAACATAGATGCAAAAACTACAATTATATATAAGTAGCGTAAACGAAACTCCGACACTTGCTCAATTACAACGAGTAGATTTATTTAAAGATGAAACAGTTTCTATAAACTTATCTATACAAAATATAAAAGAACCGGATAAAGTATTTACAGAGTTTACTAAAACTTTTACGATACCGGCTAGTAAAGTAAATAATAAACTCTTTGAACATTATTATAATTTTGATATTATTAACGGCTACGATGCGAGAGATAAAAGAGAAGCTAAGATAGAATTAAATAATATTCCTTATAAAGATGGTTTCGTAGTTTTAAACGGAGTAGAATTAAAAAACAATAAACCATACGCATATAAAATAACTTTCTATGGTAAAACTATAAACCTTAATAAACAATTTAGAGATTCAACATTAACCTCTTTACAGGGTGCTTTAACTACTTATAATTTAACTTATAATAATTCTAATATAGTTACTAAAATGGGTGTTGACCCTACGGCTACTGGTTCAGAGATAATAACTCCTTTAATAACTCATACAACGGAAGCGTTTTATACTTCGGCTTCTACTTCTATAGAAGGTAATTTATCTCCTCAAACTGGTCAGGGCTTATTATTCTCGGAATTAAAATATGCTATAAAAGTTAATACTATACTAGATGCTATAGAAACTACCTATGGATTAGAGTTTTCTAACGATTTTTTTGGAGCATCCGGAAATACTCAATTTAATAATCTTTATCTATGGCTTAACGCTAAAAAAGGAAATGTAGAGCCATCTCAACAACAGGCTACATTTATAAGTCAAGTAGATGGTTTCGTTGCACCGGTAGGACAATCTAACGAAACTACGATGACCGGAACATCGCAATTAAATATAGTTCCGGCTTTTGTACCCTCGAGAGGTACTTTAGATATATTAACACCAGGAGGTGCTACAGTAGCAGAATACACTGTAAGAATTACTAACGTAGCTATTCCTCAAGTTATATTTACTTCGGCAACTCAAACTACTTCTTCTTCTTTTAATAGTCTTTCGGATTTTCCTACTCAATTCGGTGCAGGTCAATATATAGTAGAAATTATTACGGCAACGCCTATTACTTTTCAAACGATTAAATGGACTTTAATCGATACTACAAATATTCCTGGTTGGTCTAACGAGTGGGAAACTGCAAGTGGTTTTAATGCGACTACTACCTTTGAATTTATTATAGGACAACAGATGCCTAATATAAAACTAATAGATTTTCTTAATGGCCTATTTAAGTTATTTAATTTGACGGCTTATTTTGATAACGTACCTACTTTAGTAAACGGAAATACAAATACTAATTTTGGTAAAATAAGAATACAAACTTTAGATTCCTACTATGATAATAATTTTAATACTTGGGATATTTCTAACTATGTAGATACAAATAAAAGTACAGTTAACGTAGGACTACCTTATAACTCAATTACGTTTAGTTATCAAGGTAAAGAAACCTTTTATGCGGAACAATTTTTACAAACTTCCGGTAGTACTTGGGGGGGTATTAGATACGAAGGTATAGGAAGTGAAGAACAAAGTTCTAGTTTTACTGCTCCTAACTTACCTTACAATGTAGTAACTCCTTTCGAGCATATGCAATTCGTTAGACTATATAATCAAAACGGAGGAACTACTCCCCTAAACTTAATGACCGGATTTTTTGCTAACGATAACAAAGAAAGTATGGTTGGTAAACCACTCTTATTTTATCCTATTAGAATTACCTCTACGGAAGGAGCAACACAGATTAGAATAAAAGCAGTACAGGATGGTTCTTCTTTTACCGATTTAACTACTTATATAATACCTTCTAATAGTGTAAGTATAAATCCTTCTACGAGTACTCAAAATATAAACTTTAATAACGAAAATAACGAGTGGACCAATACAACTCAGTTTACCGGTACTTTATTTCAAAACTTTTATAATAGTTATATAAGTCAAGCTTTTAATTCAAGAAGAAGAATAATAAAAGTAAAAGCATTTTTACCTCTAAATATTATTTATAAAATACAAATGAACGATAGAATAACAATTAATAATCAAGATTATAATATTAACGAAGCTAATATAAATCTTATAACCGGAGAATCTAAATTAGAATTATTAAATAGAGTATGATAAAAGATATAGTAAGCTTACTTAAAGTAGTAAATAAAGAAACGGAAAATATTAAAATAGCTAAAGGCAAGTATAAACTAGCTACTACTTGGAAAGAAGCTTTTAAACAAATTAAAGATAAATACAATGGCAATAACTAAGGTAATCGTAATTAGTGCGGAAACTAAAGAAGCACAGAAGGCTCTCGAAGAAGTAAACTTAACGATTGAGCAACAGGAAGATTTAATAAAAGATACTCAAAGAGAAATAGAAAAACTTGAAGATTTAAGAGATAAAACAAGTAAGAAAGATAGAAATAGGATTAAAGAATATAACGAGAAGATTGCCGAAACTAATAAACATTTAAAAAGAACTAAGCAAAGACTTCAAGAAAATAAAGAAGAAAGAACTAAGGCTAATAAAGTTTTAAAAGAATCCGTAAAAGAACAAAGAGATTTAACCGGAGTTATAGGAATTATAGATAAACAAACCGGAGGTGCTATATCTGCATTTCAAGGTTTTACAGGTAGTATAGGAAACGCTACTAAAGGATTAAAATTATTAAGAGTAGCATTTATCGCTACCCTTATCGGTGCCTTTGTTTTAGCCGTAACATCGTTGACCGCAGCATTTACTCAAAGTGAAGAAGGGCAAGAGAAACTACAAAGAGGTTTAAAAATGATGGGTGCCGTAGTAAAAAATGTAATGGATGCTTTCGCAGACTTAGGCGAAAGTATTATAGAAGCAGTTACTAATCCAAGAAAAGCAGTAGAAGATTTAGGAAAAGGATTATTAAAATTTCTTAAAAACCCTATCGATACTATTACCGGTGCTTTTAAAAGTGCTAAAGAATCTGCCGCAGACTTTATAGAAGAAACTAAAAAAGAAGTACAAGCAATCGATGAGGTAACTAAAAAAAGACAAAAGGCACATCATATAGAAAGAGATTTACAAGTTGAGAGAGCAGAAGCAGATAGAAAAATTAATGATATTCGTTTACAAGCCGAAGATAGAGAAAATAATTCTGCAACCGAAAGAATAGCTTTACTAAGAAAAGCACAAAAGATAGAAGAAGATATTACTCAAAAAGAAATAGATGCTAAAAAACTATTAGTAGATGCTCAGAAAGAGGAAATGTCTTTAGGTAAAAATACTATTGCAGATAAAGATAAGTTAGCTAAACTACAAGCCGAGTTAATAAACTTAGATACTAAAAAGTTAAGAAGTCAAAGATTATTACAAACACAAATTACTACTGCCGTTAATCAAGAAAGAGCAGAAAAAGAAAAATTAGCAAAAGAAGAACAAGCTAGACTAGATAAAGAAGAAAAAGATAGAGAAGATAAATTACAAAAAGAAAAAGATGCCGAACAAAAAAGATTAGATTCTATAAAAGAAATACAAGATACTTTCGAGGAATTACAAGCCGAGGAAAATGCTATAAAAGAAGAAGAAAAAGCGCAGTTAGAAGCAGATAAAGCGATAGCCGAATTAGATAAACTAAACGCTACCGAAGAAGAAAAAGCTAAAATAGTAGCTTATTGGAACGGACAGATACAGATTGGTAAAGACAAAGACGCTAAAAACGAAGAAGAAAGAGATAAAGCAGTTAGTCAAGCTAAGTTAGATATAGCTAAACAATCTATGGCTTTAATAGGAGAAATAGCCGGTAAAGGAAGTGCGGTAGGTAAGGCTATGGCTATCGGTCAAGCTACAATATCCGGTATAGAGGGAGTACAAAATGCTTTTACTACGGCTAATAAAAATCCTATAACAGCAGTATTTCCGGCATATCCATTTATACAAGCAGGATTAGCAGGAGCGTTTAGTGCTTTACAAATTAAAAAAATAGCTTCAACTAAGGCAGACGGAAAAGGAGCAACGCCAAGTCCTATGACTTCCGGAGGAGGAGCCGCACCGGTAGTTCCTTCTTTACCTCCTAGCTTTAATACAGTCGGAGCAAGTGACACTAATCAATTAGCAACGGCTATAGGAGAACAGGAACAAAAACCGATTCAAGCTTTCGTAGTATCAAACGATGTTACGACTGCGCAGAGTTTAGAAAGAAATATTGTCGAAGGTGCGACTATATAAATACAAAATTAAATTTTAAATACGTTATATTATTATGAGAATTATCGAGTTAGTCCTAGATGAGGAACAAGAAGAAACCGGAGTAGAAGCAATAAGTATAGTAGAATCTCCGGCTATTGAGGAAGATTTTATTGCATTAAAAAAAGAGGAGATAAAACTTGCCGAAATATCTAAGGACAAGAAATTATTAATGGGTGCCTTACTTGTACCTAATAAACCAATATATAGAAAATCCGGAGAAGAAGAATATTATATTTATTTCTCTAAAGAAACTATTTCTAAAGCATCTCAATTATACTTAAAAAATGGAAATCAAAATAATTCTACTTTAGAACATCAACACGAATTAAACGGATTAACACTAGTAGAATCTTGGATTGTAGAAGATAAAGTAAAAGATAAAAGTAAGTTATATAATTTAGATGTTCCGGTAGGTACTTGGATGGGCACCGTAAAAGTGCAAAACGATGAAGTATGGAACGAATACGTTAAAACAAATAAAGTTAAGGGTTTCTCTATTGAAGGATATTTTGCTGATAAAATGGAGAGTCCGAAAGAGTCAGTTGAAGAAAAAATGGAGATTGAGAATAATAAAATACTTAAATCAATAAAAGATATTCTTAATGCCGATTAGAAAAATTAGAAGAAATATAGGACCAGGAAGTAAAGGTTATATTCCGGCAAGAAGTTCGCAGAACGGAGGGCAAAGAGCCTGTCTTTGTCCGGATGAAAATACTTATTCTAGGGAATGTTGCGATGGTTCTATATGGGCGCAAGGCATAGGTTCTATAACTAGAACAATATGAAAATACAAAATTTAAAATTAATCACGTTATATAAATAATTATGAAATCTACAGAAATGTTAAACCAAATCAAGACACTTTTAAACATCGAGGTAAAGCTTGAAGAAAGAAAATTAGAAAACGGAACTAAAATTGAAGCTGAGTCATTTGAGAAAGGAAAAGAAATATTTATCCTTACCGATGACGAGCGTGTTGCTTTACCGGTAGGAGAGTATATTTTAGAGTCAGGCGATTTACTTGTTATCTCAGAGGAAGGGATTATAGGAGATATGAGAAAAGTATCTGACGAAGTTCCTCAAAAGGAAGATAAAGAAGGAGAAGAAATTACTTCTGATTTAGAAGAAGAAGATGATTATAAAGATGACGGAAAGGAAGCAGATGTAGCCGATTGGAAAGGAATGGAGAAAAGAATTAAAAACTTAGAAGATGCTATCGCTGATTTAAAAGATGATAAGGAAAATAAAATGGAAGAAGTAGAAGAACAAGACTTAGAGGAAGAAACTCAAGGAGTTTTAAAATCAAGAACAGTTAAGGAAGAATTTAAAGAAGAATTATCCGAAGCATCTACGGAACCAATTAAACATAGTCCGGAATCGAAAACATCTAAAACAAATGGTTATTTATATTCTCAAAAAAGAGTAGGAACGGCTTTAGATAGAGTTTTAGCAAGATTAAATAAATAATAACAAATAAAAATTAAATAAAAAAAATGAGCACTTTCAACTATTTATCAAATGATGTGGAACGAAATCAAGTTTCACAAAAGACATTATCTGCATCAGTTTCAGTACCTGCAGGAGATGCAAGTATAGACCATAATATTGCTACAGATGCATTAGTTATAAGTTTACCAAAAATAAATTCAGGAAACTTAGGAATGACTTTCTTATTTAGAAACTCAGGAGCAGATGGAAATAACATTATTACATTAAGCCCTCACTCAACTGATGGTTTTAATGGTAGTATCGCTAACGCTGCAGCTGATTCAGTAGCAAGTGGAGTAGTAGATAAAGATTGGGTTAACACTAAAGCAACTTCTAACAAAGGAGACTATGTCGTAATTAGAGCAGTAGCATTAACGGAATGGTACATAATCGGTGGTGTAGGAATCTGGGCATCTGAAGCATAATTAATAATAAATAAATAAATAATAATAAAATGAGTAATTTAAAAAAAGTAAATCTTGCAACTGCAGTGAACGTCACTACCACATATGCAGGTGAATTTGCAGGTGAGTATATAGCAGCAGCACTTTTGTCGGCTAGTACAATCAATGATGGTGGTATAACAGTTAAGGCTAATATAGGATATAAGGAAGTTATTAAAAAACTTGCTACAAGTTCGCTAGTTCAACCGGCTTCTTGTGACTTTGACCCTACTTCTACTATTACTTTAACGGAAAGAATAATTCAGCCTACCGAACTGCAAGTAAATTTACAACTTTGTAAGAAAGATTTTGTAAATGACTGGGAATCTCAACAAATGGGATTCGGTCTTAGTCAATCACTTCCTCCAAAGTTTTCTGATTTTTTAATTGCTCACGTAGCAGCTGAAGTTTCTCAATCTACTGAATTAAATATTTGGAAAGGAGATACTGCCGCAGCTTCTAATAATAGCTTCGATGGTTTTGAAAAACTAATCGCTGCATCTGCTGCTGCCGGAGATATTCCTGCAGGTCAACAAGTAGCTGCTGTCGGTGGTGGAGTTACTGCTGCTAATGTAATCGGTGAATTACAGAAGGTAGTATCGGCTATTCCGAATACTTTGTATGGAAAGGATTCACTAAGAATCTATGTACCAAGTTCTATCGCTAAATTCTATGTACAAGCTTTAGGAGGTTTCTCCGTAGCTGCGACATCTAACGCAGGGGTTGACAATAAAGGTACTCAATGGTGGAATAACGGCTCTCTAACTGTAGATGGAGTACAAATCTTTGTTTGCCCAGGAATGAGTGACAATAAAATGTATGCTGCCGAAGTTAGCAATCTGTACTTTGGAACTGGTTTATTAAATAATAACCAAGAAATTAGAGTGCTTGATATGGTGGACCTTGATGGAAGCAACAATGTAAGAATGGTAATGCGCTTTACAAGTGGCGTTCAGTTCGGAATTGCATCGGATATCGTAGAGTACGCTTAATAAATAATTAACCAAAATTAAAAGGTAAGTGGGATAAAACTTACTTACCTTTTTTTTTAATAAAAAATAAATAAATATGGCTTGTGCATTAACAACAGGAAGAAAAATACCTTGTAAATCGGCATTTGGTGGGATTAAAGAAGTCCTATTTGCTGATTTTGGAGGTTTAACAGGAGTAACAATAGATGCTTCTACTAAACAAGTAACTGCACTCGCAGGTGCTGCTAGTTGGTATAAATTCGATGTAAAAGGAAATTCATCTTTAGAAACTGCTGTAACAAGTAGCCGAGAAAACGGAACTACTTTTTATACTCAAACTATAAATTTAACATTAACATTTTTAGATGCTAAGACTCAAGCAGAGTTACAGTTATTAGCTTTAGGGAGACCTTACGCTGCGGTAGTAGATTACTACGGAAATACTTTCCTATGTGGTTTCGAAAACGGATGCGAACTAGTCTCCGGAACTTCCGTAAGTGGGGCTGCTCCTGGAGATTTATCCGGATTTACGGCTGTATTTGAAGCGATGGAGGAAACGGCACCTTACTTTGTAGATTCAGGGGTAATAACTCCGGAAGCAGGACAAATTGTACCTAATTAATAAAAGATAATTTATATATTGAAATTAAGCACTCTTAGGGGTGCTTTTTTTTTGCTTTTATCTATCTACAAAATAAGTTAATTAATACGTTATATAAATAATGATAGTATTAAAGACTTCAACTGCTGCGCAAAATTTCAAATTAATTCCGAGAAAGTACGTTGGGGAATTTACAATGTCTATTATAGATGATAGTACAAATATAGCCGTTTATTACGATATTAATACAGCGACTACAAGTGGTAATTTTTTAATTTTTAGTCAAGCTTTTAGTCCGGTTTTAGTAGAAGGACACTTTTACGATATAAGACTTTATAGCGATTATAACTTTTGGAATACCAATTATCAGTTATGGGAAAACGATAATAGTTTATGGAACGTAGATAGAACAACCGATGCGACTTTATTTAGAGATAGAATTTTCTGTACTGACCAAGAGATAGACCAAATGGAGGACGAATATTATGATTTAAATTTGGGTATCTATAAAACTTTTGATTCCTTTGATAATACATATAAGGTATTTTAACTATGAAAAAAAATATAAAAAGAGATAATTTAGGAAGATTTGCTAAAAACAGGTCGGAGTTTAGCTTTGTTAATTTAGCTACTTATACTTCTCCGGAGATTATCGAGGTTAAGAATAGAGATTGGGTACAGTACGGAGCAGATAATAATTACTTTCAATTTCTTATAGATAGATATAACGGAAGTCCTACTAATAACGCTGCTATAAACGGAATAAGCCAGTCTATTTACGGAAAAGGTTTAAACGCTACGGATTCTAGTAGAAAACCTAACGAGTACGCTCAAATGATAACTCTATTAAAACCGGAGATGGTCCAAAAGGTCTGTTACGATTTTTATTTAATGGGTCAAGCTGCGATACAAGTTATTTATAATAAAAATAGAACGAAAATCGCTATGTGTGAGCATTTTCCTATCGAAACTTTAAGAGCAGAGAAGGCAAACGAAGATGGAGATATAGAAGGCTATTACTATTGGAATGACTGGCCGAATATAAAACCATCGGATAAACCTTTAAGAATACCGGCTTTTGGAACTTCTAAAGAAAATATAGAAATTTATTATATAAAACCTTATAAAGCAGGGTTTTACTACTACTCGCCTGTTGCATATCAGGGAGGTTTACAATATAGCGAACTTGAGGAGGAGATAAGTAATTACCATTTAAACAATATAATGAATGGACTTGCACCCTCAATGCTTATAAATTTTAATAATGGAACTCCTAATCAAGAGCAAAGAGAATTAATAGAACAAAGGATTGCTCAAAAGTTTTCCGGTAGTTCTAACGCAGGTAAATTTATTTTAGCATTTAACGATAATAAAGAAAGTCAAGCCGAGATAACACCGGTACAGTTATCCGATGCGCATAATCAATATCAATTTCTAAGCGATGAATCTACAAGAAAAATATTAGTATCTCATAGAGTAGTTTCTCCTATGCTTTTAGGAATTAAAGATAATACCGGATTAGGTAACAATGCCGATGAAATAAAAACTGCTTCTTTGTTAATGGATAATACTGTTATAAGGCCATTTCAAGAACTTTTAATTGGATGCTTTGACAAACTACTAGCTTATAACGATATTGCCTTAAACCTATACTTTATCACGTTACAACCCCTAGAATTTACGGAAGTTGATACTTCGATACAAGATAAAGAAGATATTGAAGAAGAAACAGGCGTTGAAATGGAAAAGCTTACTTTAAAAATTATAGATGGTAAAAAAGCCTATAAGACTAAGGAAGAAGCCGAGAAAATAGCCGAAGAACAAGGATGCGGAGGTTACCACGAACACGAGGTAAACGGAGAAGTATGGTATATGCCTTGTAAAAATCACGAGAATTTAAAATCTCCTTGTTGGGATGGCTACGTAAAAAAAGGAACTAAAAAAAATAAAGATGGTAAAATAGTAAACAACTGTGTAAAAGCATCTAAGGAATTAAGCAAAGAAGAAGTAAAAGAAGTATTAGGGATTTTAGGCGAATCAGCTATTAAAATGGATAAAAAATATGTTTTCGTAGATGAATTAGACCAAGATAGCGAAATAGATAACGAAGATTGGGCAAATTATTTAATTAAAGAAAAGAAAAGTACTTTAAACAAAATAAGAAATCTAATAGGCTTAAAAGATGCTACCGAAAGAAACGTAGGTAGCCTTAAAGATGGCTCGGCTTTTAGTTCCCTAGATAGTAAAAATGGTTTATATAAAATTCGTTATAAATATGCGAGAGGACAAAAGACTAATAAAGAGGGCGTTGTTCCTAAGTCGAGACCTTTTTGTGAAGAAATGATGCGACTATCTAACAATGGTTTAGTTTGGCGTTTAGAAGATATAGACAATGCTAGTTTCGGTAAATTAGAAATAGAAAACGGAAAAGGAGTAAGAAAAGACCAAAGAGTAAATACTGATTTTAGACATAAACCGGATTTACCATATAATATTTTTACCTTAAAAGGAGGAATTTACTGTTATCATCGCTGGGTCAAGGTACTTTATAGATTAGAAAGTAATACAGAGGTAAGCGAAAATTTAGAAAATTATAAAAAAGTAAGAAGTATTCCGAGTTATGCTCAACGAAACCCAAGGGGTAGCGATAAAGCAGCGAAGGCTACTATAAAACAAAAAGGAGAAGGAGCATATCCAAAATAAAATAACTATGGCACAACCACTTTTTATAAACAGAACAGATTTAGTTAGGAACTCTATACTTGACGGAAATGTAGATACCTCAAAATTTTTATACTTTATTAAATTATCGCAGACTATACATATTCAGAACTATTTAGGAACGGAACTATATAATAAGTTTGAAGCTTTAATAACAGCCGGAACTTTAACACAACAAGCTAATCCTAATTACTATACTCTAATGGTTGAACATATACAACCTATGTTAATTTGGTTCGCTCAAGTAGATTATATTCCTTTCGCAGCTTATCAAATAAAAAACGGAGGAGTATTTAAACATATATCGCAAAATAGTGAAAGTGCTTCTAAAGAAGAATTAGATTACTTAGTTGCTAAAGCGAGAGAATATGCAGAATATTATACAAGAAGGTTTATAGATTATATGAATTTTAATCAAAACTTATTTCCGGAATATTATTCTAATAGTAACGATGATATTGACCCTAGTCAAGATGCAATCTTTAATGGCTGGGTATTATGAGATATAAACCAAAAGAAAAAAATGTAAAAAAATTAAAAGCATTTTTAAAAAAACAAAATAAGAAATAATTATGGCAACTTTATTTAATACTAAAATTTCAGATACTTACCCAGGTCTTATAAAGACAACTGATAACGCTGCTATATCGGCAACTCTAAAACAATTAACCGATGGTTCCGGAAATAATACAGGTCTTTATTTAAATAACGCAGGAGATTTTAAAGTAACTGCTATTTTAGAATGGGGTTCTTTAAAAGATACCGGTACCGGTGTTACTATTACTCAATGGGTAACTGCTGCTAACGGAATAGCAAACTTTAATAACGATACTACTGTTCCTACAAGTGCCGCAGTAAAAACCTATGTCGATGCCGTAGTAACGGCTTCCGATTTAGATTTCTTAGGAGACTCTAATACAGGTAGTCCGGCAGTAGATTTAGACTCGCAGAACTTTAGTGTATTAGGTACGGCTAACGAAATTGTAACTAGTGGTGCTAATCAAACTTTAACTATAGGACTTCCTAATAGCGTAACTATAAGTGGAACTTTTACCGGTGCAACCTTTAGTGGAGATTTAAACGGAACTATAAATACTGCTACAACGGCAGTTACTCAATCGGCAGGAGATAACTCGACTAAAGTAGCAACTACCGCATATGTAGATGTTTTAGATGCAGCTTCCGACCTAGACTTTTCCGGAGATTCCGGAACAGGAGATGTAACCTTAAATTCTCAAGTTTTTGCTATAACAGGAACAACTAATCAAATAACAACGGCTGCTTCCGGACAAGGACTAAGTTTAAGTTTACCGACTACTATACATAGAAATTTACAAGGTAACGTAACAGGTAATGTTACCGGAGATTTAACCGGTAATGTAACGGCTACTTCCGTATTAGCTAACGGAGTTACGGCTACTACTCAATCTTCCTCTGACAATTCTACTAAGGTAGCTACAACTGCTTACGTAAAAGGTTTAAACAATGCAAGTGATTTAGATTTTACTACCGATTCCGGAAATGGTGCGGTAGTTTTAAATACCGAAACTTTAAGTGTACTTGGAACTACAAATCAAATTAATTCAGCAGGTAGTGGTCAAGCTATTACTCTTAGTTTACCAAGTACTGTACATAGAAACTTACAGGGAAATGTTACAGGAGATTTAACAGGAAATGCAGATACAGCAACAAAATGGCAAACAGCAAGAGATTTATCTTTAACAGGACAAGCGACAGGAACAATTTCAAGTGTTGATGGAAGTTTAAATGTAAGTGGCGCAGTAACTTTAGATAATAACTCGGTTACAGGTAAAGTTTTAACAGGTTTACCTACACCTGCTGCTCTTACTGTTTCTGCTACTGATTCTATTTTAGAAGG
>JGI24003J15210_10000186_pt1 | contig 26285 bp, 50 predicted proteins | sample LinPmetageLP28_FD_15210 | JGI IMG/M metagenome (IMG submission 15210)
TGCAAATAATTTCTCAAAGCANGCCTCTGACTTTGATTTAATAGATATTGCAGATGATACAGTTGTTCGTAGATTAAATTCTTTTCTAGGAACTGTTTCAAATATGGATTCATTGATACCAGAACAATGTGTAGAAGTTTTAAGAAGAAGACTTGCAAATTTAGGTATAGAGTTTCCAAGGGCAGCTGCAGAAAGTTTTAATGAAGATTCAGGCGAAATAGTTTTACCACTAACTCAATATGGTGGTAGATTTGGTAAAGACATTGACACTCCACATAATGAATTTATTAATGATGATGGAATATCACATAAAGTTGAAGGTGGTCGTAAGATTACTTTTAAATATAATAAAGAAGAAAATGGAAAGTTCAAAGTATTTGCTGCTATAAGTTAGTAAATATGTTTAAAGAAATACGAGCTGATAATGTTGTGATGTATGCAATGAAACATTATAATAATCCTCAAGGGGATAATGAAAAAGAATTTCTTGATGATATGAAAAGATTCAAATACATCAAGAGATTATTGAGAAAATATCAGGACTCAAAAGAATTAAGAGAACGATTAATATTAAATCATATTATTGTATTAAATAATGTGTTTGGGCCTGAAGCAAGTTCAACACTTTTATTATTCAAAATTGAAAGAGAATTATGGGCATATTTGAAACCTTTCATGAAAGTGTTAAACATTTTACCTGAAGGCGAGTTAAAAGAAATAGATAATGACGAGTATATAGAAGAAAAGTTAAAGGTACTATAATGGGAAGAGCGATTGATTTATTTGTTACTTATAGATTTATTAAATTATTAGTAACACCTTTTGATAAAACAGAAGCATTTAAATTAGGTATTATTGACGAAAAGGGTAAAAGAAGTAAATTACCTGGAACCAATAAAGCCACACCACTTAACACTATCGCAGAACGAAACGCATACACCGTACTTCACAAATTAGTATTCAACATAAAAAAGATTTTTGAAAAAGTCCCTGGTTTAAGAACAAAACTAGGTACTTATGCTGCAGCTTTATTTTTATTAAAAGATACATTTAGAGAGTCAGTTGACCCTAAAATGTTTGAAAAAGAATTTTTAAATTATATAAAAGAAAACAATATTGAAATAGACGATACAATAAGTGAAGAAGTAGAATTAGAAGGTGAACTATTACCAAAAGGTGAATACGAATTAATAAATGATATTGTATTTGATGAAGAAGATGAAAACGCTTTACCTGCAAAGATAGGTGATAAACTAGAAACTTTTGAGGATACTGCACCCATTGATACAGTTTTAGGTGTACCAGTTTTCCCGATTATACATATAGAAACAAGACAAAAGATTTTTGTTAGTTTAGATGATATTAAAAAAGTTTCATTAGAAGACGCATTAGGAGAACTTTAATGGTCAAGAAATTTACAGAAGTGAGCCCATACACAGGTCGTGATATAGGTGAAGAGGGACCGACTAATACAACAGGACCTTCTGTTGCTGGGACAGGTGATGATTCTTCAGTAGTCGTTGTTAGAAAAAAGAAGAAGGAAACTCTATATGATGGAAGAACAAAACACGCAAGAAGATTTGTAGAACGAATCTTAAAGATGAGAGAAAAAAGAAAAGTTTCAGAAAGCAAGATGAGTGATTTACATGCAATGATAGCTGATGGTTCCTCTGCACAAGAAATTTCAAAAGAACTTAAAATACCTCTTAAAACTGTTAAAGAATTAATGAAAGGGTTCAAAGAAGAAATTGAACTTAATGAACAACCAGAACATGAAATTACAGTAGGTGATTACACGACTTCTCATTTTTATATGTGTGGTTCTGCACAAAAGGTTATGAGTGCAAATTCAGATAAAGAAGGTGCAGAAGAACTTACAAAGATGCAAGATGAGTTCTATAAACTTGAAAAAAATGTAATGGAAGCTGGTGAAGCAACTGATGAACAAAAAGATACTGCAAGAGATTTATATAATAAGATAATGAGTAAAGCAGGAGAAGTCGGACTTGCAGATGATATTGATGATTACATGAAACAACATTTAGACTCTGTTGTAAAAGGTGACCCAAAACCTGGGTTTGGTAGAACTGATGAGTCATTTGAAATAGATGAAGGTCTTATGGCTACTGGGCTTTTCTCTAGTAATCCAAGAGAAATAAACAAAGCAGGATTTGATTTAACTAAATTTATGAAAAGAAGACCACCTGCAAATATAAATGGTATGAAAAAGTTTTCTGACTTTGTACAAAAATATATTTCCGAAGATAGAATGGGTGATAGACTAGACATGATGGCAGGTAGAATGGACGACAGTTATGACTTTGACCATGAAATGTTTTTAAAACTTGACCCTAGAGGTGTTGTTTTAGACACATTATTACAGTACGATAGAAATTTAGGTGCTTTATTAATGGCAAGAACTTTAATTGATTATGGTGTTCAAGTAGTTCAAATTAACATGGATAAAGCAAAACAAGGTATGTATAGTGTTAATGTTGGAAGAGCAAGTAGAAAAAGTGTTCAAAGTGGAATTGATGGTATATATGGCACAATGGCATACAAAGGTATTAACTATGCACCCAAAACAGAGGTAAAAGAAATGAACTTTACAAAAAATGTATTAAAACAATCTAACGAATTTGCTAGAGAATATGAGCTTGTTGAAAACAATTTGAAAGTTTTACAAAATATTGTTAAAAACAAACAAAATATGAAAATGAAGTTTAAAGATAAACAAGCAAAAGTTGATTTATTTACTGCATCTGCAATCATGAATGTATATAATGCAGTTAGACCAGACAATAAAAAGAAACTGGAAAAACTAATGAATGGTAAAATTGCAGACTTTATGAAATTACAATCGTTTGCAATGAAACAGATAAAGTAAATAAGTTAAGGTCCATTCACATGGATATAAAGTGACTCATAGTACATGAGTTAAAAGTACATATTGATAACCATTAACAAAGGAGATTGATATGTTATTAACTAAAAAGTTAATTAGGTTCAATTCAGATTATATGATAGAAATTCCTAGACAAATGAAAGGTCTTTGGGATTTATCAGAAAATCGTTGGGGCTATAAAAAAGTAAAGAAATAATGATAATGTTCGGTAATTCATATCACAAAGTCTGTCAAAATTGTGGCAGAGCACACTCTGGTAGAATTACCGAACAATTTAAAGATGGTGATGGTAAAATTATTGAAATAGTAGTGTGTACAGAGGCAAGATACAATGAATAAAACATTTAAGAATTTAGTAAAAGAACTTGATGAAAGAAAAATCAAACCTATGTATCATCATGTACTAAAAGGTAAAGTTGTTGCAAGTGGTAGTGCATCAAATATGAGGAAGTTAGTAAAGAAAAATGGTAAAACAGTTGACAAAGGCCCAAATTCTAATTATGTTCTTAACTCGCCTGGTGCAAAGGTTGGAGATATAGAAGAATTAGGCGGTGCATATAGTTATGCATATATGGACCAACACCCTGTTGCTAATTTAAATGCAGCTAAGTTTAGTAATGATATGATTAATAAACTTAAAAAAACATATGAACCCTTAAAAGGTAAAAAGATTAATCCAACACCTTTGATGAAAATATTTGATAAGATTGATTCAAATAAAGATGGTTTGATTCAATTATATAAAGCAGATATACCTTTCGTTAGTATGATGGCAATGTCAAGACTTATGCTAAAACACAATTATAAAGCATCTGATATAAACAAACTTGGGAAAATCAGAAGAGAAGATTTTGTAGATGAAAAATTTGCTTCAGATGCCCAAAGAAAAGCAGCATTTGCAAGTGGTTACAAAGCAAAAGGTAAAAAGAAAAAATGATATTTGGTTATGCAAAGATGGCGATTACATTAGTAATGATTATAGGTATTGGTGGAGCAGTCGCATATGTTTATAAACTTCGTGCAGATAATGCAGTTCTCAAAGCAAACAATGCAGTATTAGAACAAAGTGTAGAATCACAAAAAGAAGTGATAGAACAACAAAAACAAGATTTTCAAACTATTATAGAAACGAATCAAAAACTTACAACATTATCAAATAACCTTCAAAAAGAATTAAATGATTTAGACAAAAGATTTACTAAAGGTGGTAGAGATTTTGGTAAGACTGCTATTGCTAAAGATAAAGCAATAGAAAGAATAATTAACAAAGCAAGTACAATGGCACTTAGATGTGTAGAAATATCATCTGGTGCACCATTAACAGAGAAAGAAATAAATGCTACAAAGAAAAGTGAAATCAATAGGGAATGCCCTTCTCTTGCCAATCCTAATTATATTGCTTACTAGCTGTTCTAGTATTAAGAAGTTAGAAATCTTTAAAACAGAGATTGAAAGAGAACCTCTTAATTTACAAGAACCTATTTTACCTAAATTAGAACCCATTAAATGGATTGTAATTACTTCTGCTAATGCTGAAGAAGTATTTAAGAAATTAGAAGAACAAGGTATAGACCCAGTTCTGTTTGGTCTTTCAGATAATGATTATCAACTCATTGCAAAAAACTTTGCACAAATAAGACATAATCTAAAAAAGAAATCAGAAATAATTAAATCTTATAAAGAATACTATGAACCAGAGGAAAAGAAATAATGGAATTAATATTATCACTTGCAGAACAGTTTTGGCAGTGGACAGTTGTAATTATATTAATAATCATTGGTATGATAATAAATTTTTTAGACAAGAAACAAGTTAATAAAGTACGAGTAAATTTTAAATATAAAGAATATCCTCACATGAAACCAATACGAATACCAACTAAAAGTAAAGGGTTTTGGTCAGCCATCTTTATGTGGTTATTAGGTAAAAGACATTGGGAGATATCAAAAGATTTTAATTATGAAATTAATGATGTTAAATATGTAATACCAAAAGGATTTACATTTGATGGTGCAAGTGTTCCTAAGTTTTTAGCAACATTTTTATCACCAGTTGGCGTTTTATTACTAGGTGGTTTAGTTCATGATTATGCATATAAGTATGCAGCTTTGAAACCTGCTTTGAAAAAAGATGATTCATTAAACCTGGTTTCACCATTAGACCAAAAGAAAGCAGATAAAATATTTCGTGATATTAATATAGAAGTAAATGGATTTTATTTTCTAAACTATCTTGCATATTGGGCATTAAGACTTGGTGGCTGGTTTGCATGGAATGGTCATAGAAAAAGAAATGCAAAAATAGGAGATTAAAATGTTTGATAAAATAAAAGATTGGGTTACTGACAGATGGGAAGAAAGAACATCTTGGGACGGTGCCATGCTTATTGTTGTTGGTTTTTTAGTATTATTTTTTGGTAGTTTAGTTAAATGGGCTGCAATTGCTGCCATTATATATGGTGTCTGGACTTTAGTAAAACCAGAGTGGTAGTCAAAATTTAGACAGTCAAATAATAGTGTCTGTCATATTATTGACCTTATATAAATAATATAAAGGGAGAGATGTATGTCAGAGAAAAAAGACTTGGAACTTGAATTACTTAAAAAAGAGGTTCAAGATATGAAAAATATTCACATAAGATTAGATACAGCTATTGAAAAACTAACTGATGTATCAAGTTGTGTTAATCGTATTCTTGCAGTTCATGAAGAAAAAATTACTAGACAAGAAGAAGATATAGTAGCAAATGAAAAAGAAATAAAAGGACAAATTCTAGATTTACATTCTAGGATTAATAACTCTTACAAAGAATTAAGAAATATTATTAGTACTCATGAAAAAGAAGAAGAAAAAAGATTTGATGAGTTGAAAGACCAAATTTCAAACAGGATAGGCATCTTAGAAAAATGGCGTTGGATTATTATGGGTGGCTCTATTGTCGCAGGTTTTATTTTACACAAATTAATTTCTTTCCCAGTTTAATTACCATTGACAAATACAGGTATAAGGTATATACTTAGCCTATGACTACTTTTATTGATGTAAAGTATATTGGTTTAGTTTCGTCAAAATTAAATCAATTTAAGAAAAAATCAGACAATTTATATAACTTTAGATGCCCCTATTGTGGTGATTCAAAGACTTCACATACAAAAGCCAGAGGGTATTTACTTTTAAATAAAACTTTTTTTGTTTATAAATGTCACAACTGTGAAAAAAGCACTGATTTTTCTAACTTATTGAAAACATTAGATAAAAATTTATATGATGAATATACTTTTGAAGTCTACAAAAATAAGAATGTATATATAAAAGGCGAAGACAAACTTCCTGTCTTTAAGAAACCTGTTTTTCATAAAGGAGATTCCTCACTTAAAAAACTTAAAACAATATCACAACTTGAAAGTTATCACCCTGCTAAGAAGATAATAGACAAGAGAAAGATTCCTAGTCGTTTTCATTATAAGTTGTATTTTGCACCAAAGTTTTTTAGTTGGGTTAATGAAATCATACCAAATAAATTTTCATCAATATCAAAAGACCACCCTAGATTGGTGATACCTTTTTTTGATGAAAGAAAAAAGATGTATGCATTTCAAGGAAGGGCTTTTGGTAAAGAAGAACCAAAGTATTTTACAATCTGTCTAAATGATAGTAAAAAGATTTATGGGTTAGATAGTGTTAATTGGAATAAAACAGTTTATGTTGTTGAAGGCCCGATTGATAGTTTATTCATAGATAACTGTATTGCTACTGCTAATTCAGATTTGAGAATAGAGGAAAGAAAAGAAAATATTGTATTAGTACCAGATAACCAACCAAGAAATTTAGAAATAGTAAAAAGAATTGAAACCTTCATTAATGAAGATTATTCTGTTTGTCTATGGCCTGAAAACTTAATAGACAAAGACATTAATGATATGGTTTTATCTGGTGTTAAAAATATTAAAAGAATTATTAACGAAAACACTTTTAGAGGCCTAGAGGCAAAAGTGCGATTTAAAAATTGGAGAAGAATAAATGCTAAGTAATCATTTACCCACGAAATATCAAGAATTTATACATCTATCTAGATACTCTAGATGGTTACCAAAAGAAGAAAGACGAGAAACTTGGGGAGAAACAGTAGAAAGATACTTTGATTTTTTTGATGAGCATTTAAAAGAAACTTGTAAATTTACTTTACCACAAGAGATGAGAGATAAATTAGAACTTGCAGTTCTAGAATTAAAGATTATGCCATCAATGCGTTGTTTAATGACTGCTGGAGAGGCACTAAGAAGAGAAAATATTGCAGGTTATAATTGTAGTTATATTGCAGTAGATAAACCACAAGCCTTTGATGAAATACTTTATGTTTTAATGAATGGTACTGGTGTAGGGTTTTCAGTAGAAAGACAATTTGTTTCACATCTACCAACAATTGCTGATGAGTTCCACATGAGTGATACAACAATTTTGGTACAAGATAGTAAAATGGGTTGGGCCAAAGCATTTAAAGAATTAGTTGCAATGCTATATCATGGACAAATACCTAGATGGGATTTAAGTAAAGTTAGACCTGCAGGTGCACCATTAAAAACATTTGGTGGTAGAGCATCTGGACCAGAACCATTAGAAAGATTATTTGAATTTACAAAAGATATTTTTACAAGTGCTGCTGGTAGAAAATTAAGTTCTTTAGAGTGTCATGACATTGTATGTAAAACAGCAGAAATAGTTGTAGTCGGTGGCGTAAGAAGAAGTGCATTAATTAGTCTTTCAAATTTATCTGATGATAGAATGAGAATTGCAAAAAGTGGTCAATGGTGGAATGATAATGGTCAAAGAGCACTTGCAAATAATAGTGCAGCATATACAGAAAAACCCGATATAGGAATATTCATGGACGAATGGAAATCTCTTTATGAAAGTAAATCTGGTGAAAGAGGTATTTTCAATAGAGAGTCTGCAAAAAGAATAGCTGAAAAAAATGGTAGAAGAAATGCAGATTATGATTTTGGTACCAACCCCTGCTCGGAAATAATATTGCGTAGTAGAGAATTTTGTAATCTTTCGGAGGTTGTTGTCAGACCAGAAGATAATGAAAATACTTTAATGGAAAAAGTTAAATTAGCAACTATACTTGGAACAATTCAATCTACTTTAGTTAATTTTAAATATGTAACTAAAGAATGGCAGAAGAATTGTACTGAAGAAAGATTACTTGGCGTATCACTAACTGGTATTATGGATAATAAATTGACAGCAAATAAACCTGTTTTTGGTGAGGCTCCGAATGAAAAGTTCCTTCCTTCACTTTTAAATAATATGAAAAATGTTGCTGTTGCAACAAATAAAGAATGGGCAGAAAAATTAGGTGTAAATCAATCTGCTGCTATTACCTGTGTGAAACCCTCTGGTACTGTATCACAATTAGTTGATAGTGCAAGTGGTATTCATGCAAGACATAATCCTTATTATGTTAGAACAGTAAGAGGTGATAAAAAAGACCCATTAACTAAAATGATGATTGATATGGGATTTCCTGCTGAAGATGATGTTATGAAACCTAATGATACTACTGTATTTTCATTTCCGATTAAGTGTGATGAAAATGCTGTGTTTAGACAAGATATGGATGCTGTACAACAATTAGAATTATGGAAAACATATCAAGAACATTGGTGTGAACATAAACCATCAGTTACTATATCTGTTAAAGAAGAAGAGTGGTTAAAAGTTGGTTCATGGGTATATGAAAACTTTGATTTAATGAGTGGTGTTTCATTTTTACCATATAGTGAACATACTTATAAACAAGCACCATATCAAGATTGTAATGTTGATGAATATGAAGAATTAAAAAAAATAATGCCTGCTGAGGTTGATTGGTCAAAATTATCAGACTATGAAAGTTCAGACCAAACAGTGGGTTCACAGGAGTTGGCTTGTGTTGCGGGTAACTGTGAGATTCAGTAATGAAAAGAATTATATTCTGCGAATCATGTGAGGGCGAATGTAAAGTACAACACAGTATGGACAATGAACATTATCCAATAGTTTATTGTCCTTTTTGTGGTGAAAAACTTGATGACGAATATCAAGATGATGTTGAGGATTATGAAGAATGAAGACAAGTTCAGCTAAGGCAAAAGGTAGAAAACTACAACAATGGTTTCGTGATGTATTAATTGAAGAATTAAAAATTCATGAAGAAGATATTGAATCTAGAAGTATGGGTGCAGGTGGTGAAGATTTAATCATGGCCAGAGCTGCTAGAGAAAAATTTCCATATTCAATAGAATGCAAGAATCAAGAAAAAGTAAATGTATGGGAAGCATACAAACAATCAACAGAGAATTGTGGTAAGTATGAACCCATTGTCGTTATTAAAAAAAACAATGTAAAACCACTTGTTTTGTTAGATGCAGAAGCATTTGTAAAACTTCATAATAGTTTACCAAAAGAATATACAATAGACGAACTGTTAAAAGATTGACTGTCAAATAATAGCATATGTCAAATAGTTGACCATCTATAAATATTATAGAGAGGAAAAACTATGGAATCAATAGACATATTAGACATTATTAATACATTATGGCCTATAGCTTTGGGGTTTGTTGGTTTAGTTATCGTATTAGCGAAAATGCACACCTCAATAGAAGTCCTTCAAGAAAAAGTTAAAGCACTCTTTGACCTTCACAATAAAAAATAATTTATTTGCAAAACACCCTTGACAATGCTATTAATGCATAGTATAATAAAGACATAATCAGAAAAGAAAGAGAGAAATTATGAAAAATATTACAACAGTTGTTGTGGAATCCACCCAAATGTTAAAACTAATGAATGAATTTGTAGATTATGTTTATAGTTTTTATGGTGAAGATGGTATCTATGACATGGGTGCCACTAGAGATAATATTTCCACTGCAACTATTGACTATATTTCAAGTTTAAGTGTATATAATCACCATCAAAAATTTTGTGGTGATAGTCTTGATAGAGAAAGAGTAAGAGATATTCTTACAAGTAAGTTTAATTTAAAGGAGTTATATAATGACATATAGAGAAACAATGAAAGATTTATTTAATAAACATAATGCAATGATGGCTGGTCAATATCCAGACGGAGACTATTCAACAGAGTTTAAAAATATTTGTGATTTTTACTGTTTAGATTCACTTGCAGAATGGGAAAGTCTAGAAGATACCATCTAGACTGCTGTTGACAAAGCTTATAGTTGTGATATACTGTAAGAGTAATAATAATAATTAAATCAATGAGGTAAATAATGATTTGGTGCTTTAACGAACACAGAGATATTCCATTAGATATTAAACTATTTTTAGAGAATGCTTCTGGTGAATCTTTAAAAAAACTTTCAATAGAAGATATTAATAGTTTCTTAACAGGCTACGATAATTTTAATAATGATATTTTAGGAAAGGATTATATATAAGATGAAACATAATGGTTTTAAAAGAAATAATGACTTTGGTTTTAAAAAAAATAGAAATAAGTTTCAAGAACAAAAAACTAAGGGTTCTGCAGTTGTTGTTCAAAACAATAACATTGATAAAGCATTAAGAAAACTTAAAAAGAAATTACAAAAAGAAAACTTTTTCAATGAATTAAGAAGTAGAGAGTTTTTTGAAACAAGAAGTGAAAAGAAAAGAAAAGAGAAAGCAGCGAGTACAAGAAGATGTATCAGAAAATCAGAAAAAATAAAAGAGTCAATGGTCTAAAATGGACAGCTTGTGTTATATTAATATTAGAATTAATGTTGACCTCATTTAATATATATCCTCTTAACTTATATTTTATGGTTATAGGAACTTTTTTATGGATTATGGTCGCTTTCTTATGGAAAGAGACCTCATTAATGATATTAAATATAATGGCTTGTTTAATTGGTTTAACAGGAATAGTAAATTCATGGATATAAATATGAGTATGGAAAAAAATAAAAACATAATTATATTCCCTAAGAAGTATAAAGGTAAAAGAGAAGTTAAAATACCTGATTATGATGTTATGGAATTAAATGAAGATATGGCATTTGCAGATAATCTTACAGAAGGATTAATAGTACAAGTTGTTCATATGATGAGTGAAAATGGTGTTAAGGTTACCTCTAAACCATTTATTTCAGATTTAGCATTTATCATAGAATCTATTAAATCTAGTCTTTATAGGGATTTAAACATAGAACATGATATGCAAGATTTAATGGACGAGTTCATGACTTCTGAAACTGATGAGAAGACAAAAAAAGTAAGTACTACTTTTAACATGGAATTAATACCAGAATTTTTAAAAAAAGTAAAAGAGATAAAAAAAGATAAATGATTTTAGTTGATATGAATCAAGTTACAATTAGTAATTTGATGATACATTTGAGTAATAATGAATTGAACGAAAATATGGTTAGACATATGGTCCTTAATTCATTGCGTTCATATAAATCAAAATTTGGTAATGATTATGGTGAATTGGTTCTTTGCTATGATGATAAGCATTACTGGAGAAAAGAATACTTTCCTAATTACAAAGCAAATCGCAAAAAAGATAGAACTGCATCTAAGTTAGATTGGAATGAATTATTTGAAACACTAAACAAAATTCGTGATGAAGTCAAAGAATATTTCCCTTACAAAGTTTTACAAGTAACTGGTGCAGAAGCTGATGATATTATAGCAACGATTGTAAAAGTAATATCAGAAACCCCTAAATTATTTGAAAATGTTTTAATCATGTCAGGAGATAAAGATTTTATACAATTACAAAAACATTCATTTGTAAAACAATATTCACCCACATTAAAAAAATATGTAAATGGTGTTGACCCAAATCAATATCGTATTGAACATATATTTAAAGGTGATAGAGGCGATGGTATACCAAATATTTTATCTAGTGATAACACATTTGTTGAAGGCATTAGACAAAAGCCATTAAGTAAAAAGAAAATAGAAGAATGGATTTCCAAAAATGAGTGGCCTATTCCAGAGTGGAATGATGAACTCAAAAGAAACTATCAAAGAAATAAAACTTTAATAGATTTGGAATGTTTACCAAGTGATATATTTGAACGAATATATATTACTTGGAAAGATTATGAAATAACTGACAGAAGTAAAATATTACAATATTTTATGAAATACAAGTTACGCGAACTAACTGAAAAACTAGGAGACTTTTAAATGGCTTATACTGATTCTGAAAATGTAAATGCAGTGAATGTTGTTAGACCTCTAATTCATGAGATTTTGACAATGGTGAATAATGCTAAAGACAAACCAAAAAAAATACAAGTATTAAAAAAATATGATAGTGAGGGTTTAAGAATGGTTTTAAAATCATCATTTGACCCAAAGATTGTTTGGAGATTACCAAAGGGTGATGTACCATTTAAAAAAAATGATGCACCTGAAGGTACTCAACATACTAGATTAGAGATGGAAGCCAAAAAATTATTTCACTATATTAAAGGCGGAAATGATAGACTTAATCAGATGAAATGTGAACAGATGTTTGTTCAATTATTAGAAGGATTACAAGAACATGAAGCTGAAGTAATAATACTTGCTAAAGACAAAATACTTCATCAAAAATACAAAGGTTTATCAAAACAAGTAGTACAAGAATCATTTAATTGGGACGAAGACTATCTTAATACAAAACACCCAAAATATAAATCAAAATAGGGGTTGACATATACAAGATAGTGTGGTACTATTAGTATAATGAGTAATTAAAAAGAAAGAGAGTTATATTATGTTATTTTGGATTTATTTATTAATTGGATTTACGACCAGTTTCCTGGCGGCAGGTGCTGTTGACGGTGATACCTCTCTCACTACTCTTTCCGTCTTATCTGCCGTAGGAATCATGTTCTTATTATTAGCAATGTTTGAAAACTTTAGAAATGGCGAAGAATAAGAATGTGCATAAAGAAGTGCTAGAACATCAGTTTGATTATTCTAGCATTTCTTCTTTTTTAACTAGGAGAGGTACTATGTTAAAATATGTCGTATTAGGAACAGCAATTTTTACTATTGGTGTTTCATTTTTCAATAAAAATGCACCAACTGATTGGACAGAAGGTTATCAAGTTAGTAAACTTGATGTTTCATTTCCAGACATCACCCCAACAATAAATTATATTGACCATAATCAAGTTACTTGTCTTGCTAAGAATATGTATTTTGAAGCAAGAAGTGAAGGTATTGCAGGACTTGTTGCAACAACACAGGTTGTTTTAAATAGAGTTACAAGCGAACAATATCCAAATACTGTCTGCGGTGTAATTGAACAAGCAAAAATATCACAGTGGTGGTTAAAAGAAAAAGGTATTAAAAAACCTATAAAAAACAAATGTCAATTTAGTTGGTTCTGTGATGGCTATTCAGATGAACCAAAAGATGAAAAGACTTATAATGAATTGTATATTCTTGCAGAAGAATTTGTTGCAGGTAAATACAAAAGAATGATTGATATTACTGACGGTGCCTTATGGTATCATGCAGATTATGTACACCCTAAATGGGCAAATAAAAAAGAAGTAACAACAAAAGTAGGAAGGCACATATTTTACAGATGAATGTATTTTATTTAAATAAGTCTCCTGAAATTTCAGCAATAGAACATTGTGATAAACATGCAGTAAAAATGTGTGTAGAATATGCACAACTATTATCAACTGCACATAGAGTTTCAGATGGTATAGAATATATTGGCAAAACTAAAACAGGTAGAAGAGTTAAAAGATGGAAACACCCTAATTTAGAATTTGATAAAAATTTAATGTTGGCTAGTCATGTAAAACACCCACATGGGATTTGGTGTAGAGAAACAAAAGGTAACTATTCTTGGTTACTTCATCTATTAGTAAACTTACTTAAAGAATATACACATAGATATGGTAAAAGACATTTAGTAGAAAATAGAATGCCATATTTAAATTTTATACCTAAACATATTTCTCAAGATATGAGAACAACAGAAATACCTCAATGTATGCCAGAGTATTGTAAAGTACCTGGTAATCCAATTGCAGCTTATCATAATTACTATATAAAAGAGAAGGTAAGATTTGCAACATGGAAGAAAAGGAGTATACCACTATGGTACGAAGAAAAAGTTACTGGGACGAAATGGGTGAGCACATAGCAAAAAGTGATATGAATTATTTAGATAGTGAAAAACAATTAAGAAGAAATGTTAAAGATTTACAAGAACAACTTACTAATGCAAATATTAAGATTAAAAATTTAATTGAAGAAAACCATGACCTAAGGAGAAAATATTATGGCAAAGACTAATGTTAGCAAATTAGATAGACTATTAATTGTACTAGACGAAATTAGAATTGCAAAAAAGTTTATTAAAGAAAATGGTCCTGAAGACATGGGGTATGTTCATACAGCAAAAAATTATTTAGAAGAAAGAGCTCAAAGTTTAAAAGAAGAATTAAACGAGGATTTAGGTTTCAATGCCTAGATACGATTTCTATGATGAGTCTAAGGAAGAATACTTTGATGAGTTCATGACTTATGATGAAAAAGTTAAATTCTTAAAAGACAATCCGAATATTGAACCTGCTGATTATTTAAATATGAATATAATTGCTGGTGTTTCAAAATCACAGTTAGGTGATAGTGGTTGGAAAGACACTCTTAGTAAAATTGCAGAGAAGCATCCTACCAGCCCTTTGGCTGATAGGTATGGAAAGAAAACGATTAAACAATTAAAGGCAAGAAGGGTATACGATAAGCATAAGCAAAGAACTAAATAATAGTATGAAAATACTACTTTTACTTCTTTTATTGTTACCTATTTCTCTACCTTCGGAAACTCATTTTTCTTGGGAAGAATGGATTAAAGATACTTTCCTTAATGAAGACTTCATGAAGGGCCTTGATGAAGATGTAGTTATAAATGATGGTACTGGGTTAATTGATATACAAGCACCATATCGTGCTTTAAATGGTGCAAATGTTCCAATTACAATTTCCACTAAATCAAGAGATATTTTAAAATATATCTTGATTGTTGATGAAAACCCAACACCATGTTGTGCAATATTTGAGTTTGATAATATGCCTGCATATGTTGAAACAAATATTAGAGTTAATGCATATACTTATTTAAGAGTACTTGCAGAAGATAGATTTGGTGATGTATATATGGTAACAAAATTTATTAAAGCTGCTGGGGGTTGTTCGGCACCAGGTCTGATAGAATCTGGAAACCCAAAAGGTACGATAACTGTAAAAAGTCCTTATTCATACCCAGGTGTCACTAACTATCAATTCTGGCACCCTAATTATAGTGGTATGCAATTTGACCAATTAACTAGAACAGAAATTCCAGCAGACTACATAGAGAAGGTAGATATTCAATTTGACAATTCTTCATTTCGTTATGAAGGTACGATAGGAATTGCAGAGAATGTATATTTTAATTTAATAACTGAAAAGGGTGTCGGAACAATTACAGCTACAGATAGCGACGAAAATATTTTTAGTAAACAACTTGAGGATTAATTATGGCAAAAAAACAAGATGTGAAACTTGATAATTTAGTTTCAATTAAACCAATCACAGACAATCAAAAATTAGTATTTGAAGCATGGAGAAAAAATAACAAGAATTTGTTTCTCTTTGGTGCAGCCGGTACAGGTAAAACTTTTGTATCACTATATTTAGCACTTGAACAAGTATTAGACCCAAAAACAAAATACGACAATGTAATTATTATTAGGTCTGTTGTGCCAACAAGAGATATTGGTTTCTTACCTGGTGATGAAGAAGATAAATCAGCATTGTATCAAGTACCATATCATAACATGGTTCAATTTATGTTTGAACAAGCAAGTGATAATGCTTTCAGTATGTTGTATGATAGATTAAAAAATCAAGGTAGTATTACATTTTTGACAACTTCATATCTAAGAGGTATTACTCTGGACAATGCAATAGTAATTGTTGATGAATCACAGAATTTAAATTTTCATGAATTAGATACAGTTATTACAAGAGTTGGTCAAGATAGTAAGATTATATTTTGTGGTGATTTTTTTCAAACAGATTTATCTAAAATGTCAGAAAGAGAAGGCCTACAAGATTTCATGAGAATTTTAGAACAAATGAAAGAATTTGAAGTTGTAGAATTTACAATAGGTGATATTGTTCGTTCAGGGTTTGTTCGTTCTTATCTTATAGAAAAGACTAAATTAGGGTTAGAACAATGAAACTATCAAAAAACTTTACAATAGCCGAATACATAAAATCTCAAACAGCAACAAGAAAAGATATTGATAATTCTTTATCTGAAGACCATTTAGAAAGTGCAAAACTTTTGTTTGCAAAAGTTGTACAACCTGTTAGAGAACAATGGGGAGTAACTGTTATCAATTCTGGTTATAGAAGTCCTGCTTTAAATAAAGCAGTTGGTGGTAGTTCAAAAAGTCAACATTGTAAAGGTGAAGCTGTAGATTTAGAATGTGTTGGTGCTTCAAATGCTGAGGTTGCACAATGGATAGAAAGCACTTTAGAATTTGACCAACTTATACTAGAATTTTATACACCAGGTGACCCTAGAAGTGGTTGGGTTCATGTTTCTTACAAAGAGAGTAATAATAGAAAATCAGTTCTTACAGCAAGTAAGATAAAAGGAAAAACTGTTTATAGTAAAGGACTTAATATATAATAATGCAAATAATTGACAAGTATTTATCAGAATTAGATTATAATAAAATTAAAGAGAAGTATCAAGGACCTGAAGTACCTTGGAGATTTATTAAAGAAGCAAACTTTAATTCTTCAAAAGTAGCTTTTCAATTTGTTTATGAAACTTATAATATGATGTGGACAGATTATGAAGTTCCAGATGAAACAAAATTATTAATGGATAGATTAAGACACAATAAATGCCAAAAAGTTATTCGTTCTAAAAGTAATCTTTTTACTAAAAGACAAGATGTAATTAAGTATGGTTGGCATATTGATATAGAGGGCCTTGACAAATTCAAAACTTTGTTATATTATATAAATACGAATAATGGTGGAACAGAGTTTGAAAATGGACAATTTATTAAGTCTGTTGCAAATAGGGCTGTAATTGTAGATGGCGATATAAAACATCAATCAGTTGGCCAAACAGACGAAGATATTAGACTTCTAATCAACATTAATTTTTTGGAAGAACCATGGGAAATAGCAAAGACCGAAGTCTAGACCGCCTAGAAAAAACTATAACTAACCTAAGAAATAGAATAGAAACATTTAAAAAAGAGCATCCAGAATTATACAATGACGAAAATAGTAAAATTTCCAAAACCAAATACAAATAACACATTTTTTCATAAAGAAGATGTAAATATTCCACAAATAAAAGCAGTTACAAAAGATAAAATAAGATTATATACAACGCCAGAAGGTAACGAATATCCGTCTATAACGACAGTTTTAGCCGGCCGTAACAAGGCGGGTCTGCAGCAGTGGAGGAATAGAGTTGGTGATGAAGTTGCTAATTATATTTCTAGAAAAGCTGCAACAAGAGGTACTCAAGTACATCACTTTTGCGAAGATTATATAAACAATAACCACGAAACTATTGAAGAAAAGAAAAAAGGTAGATTTCTTGCACATTGTATGTTCTCACAGCTTAAACCATTTTTAGATGAAAACATTGGTTTAGTTCATTTACAAGAAACTTCATTATGGTCTGATTATTATAAACTTGCTGGTAGAGTTGATTGTATTGCAGAATACAAAGGTACACTATCTATAATTGATTTTAAAACAAGTACAAGAGAAAGAGAAGATTCTTGGAATGAGAACTATTACATTCAAGGTTCAGCATATGCAGAAATGTATCAAGAGAGAACACAAGAACAGATTAATCAAATAGTTATTTTAGTAGTCACAGAAGATGGTACAGTACAAGAATTTATAAAAGATAAACATATATACTTACATCTACTTGACAAAGAGTTAGAATTGTATTATAATAAACATATTATTAATCAACAAAATTCAAATGGGTTTCCTGGGTTAATACCTGGTAATTGGTAATTGATGAATGAGTTGTTCATGTAGCTTAAAGAATATTGAGTTATAGATATAAAGAGAATTTTTTGTTGATGATAATTTGAAGATAGACAGGACGAGGGTGCGATTCCCTCTACCTCCACCAACCCGAATGAGGGGGTAATGTAGGGTAGACTGGTATTGAATAATTATTGGAGAAGAATGGGGTGACTACCTAATCGGTCAAACAAGTAAATGCAAACGATAATTTTGCATCTCAAGATTATGCACTAGCTGCTTAATCTTATGGGTTCGGCAGTACCTGGAAACAGAAACTGTCATTAACTATGTGGTCTGCGGTCGCAACGACAACCAGCACTACTTTTATGGAGAAGTAACATGGCTTGGAATAAACCTGTTATCACAGAAATCTCAGTTGGCTTAGAAATCAACTCTTATGCTTGCGCTGAGAAGTAGTTAAAAATGGGAGACTTAGGTCTCCCTTTTTTTCTTTAATAATTAAATAAATGAGTATATTATGACACCAAAAACATTTTCTATTTTCATAGAATCAGAAGTACGAAAAAAAAGAATTTCACATATGGATGCAATATTAGAATATTGCTATCAAAAAGGAGTTGAACCAGACTCTATTACAAATCTAATACAAAAACCACTTAAAGACAAAATAGAGGCAGATGCCAGAGATTTAAATTTTTTACCTAAAATGGGTAAATTACCTGTATGACGGAACTCAGAGGAGTAACTAGAACATTGGACCCTTTCAAAGCATACATGATTTATATGGGATTAAAAGCACATTTTAATTCTAACTATGATTATGTCAAGTATGGTGGTAAAACTTCGGCAACAAGAAAAAGTTATTTAAATCGTAAAGACAAAGCTTTCTTTGGAAAGGCATCTAGAAAGTTTAAAGAAGAGGTTGAAGATTTTTTTATTTCTAACTTTGTAGAGAATGAAAAAGGGTATGTTGGTCAGTTCAATGAAGAAACTTATGTACAATGGAAAAAAAGAGTTCAAAGTTTAAGATATCAATTCAAGAATGATATTATATTGTTGTTAGAACAAAGCAAGAAGTTTAATAAAATGTTTGAATGCAAAGATGGTCAACACCCTATTCTATTTAAAAATTATTTAGCAAAAAAGATTAGTATTGAAACAATGATTATATTAGATAAAATTGTTGATTATGCTAAAGATTTTGATACAAAAATTCATGAAACTGTCATATGGCCAAGTCATGCTAAAAAAATAAATAATTATAAAAAGCTATTGACTTTTGATGAATCTGAGTATAAAATAGTATTATTCAATTTAGTAAAATAGGAGTTATTATGAATGCCACAAATGAATCTTTAGTAAGAGAAAGAGATTTCTTTAAATCTAAAGTTGAAGACCTTGAAAATCAAGTTAAAAATCTATCAACTGAACACTCTTACATTCAAAATAAAAACAATGAACTTAGAACTAAACTAAAAGAAGCAGTTGCAAAACCTCTTAATCGCTTTAATAAAAAACCTTTTAGGAGAAATTAAATGGAACAAAGATTTACATTTATTAAAACAAATGAAGTAGCTGATAGTGAATTTACTCAAGAAGAAAGAGTTGAACTTGAAGTTACTGTTGAAGAAGATGATTTTGATGCGTTAGCTGACAAACTAACTAATTTTCTAGCAGGGTGTGGTTATCATGATGTTTTTGTTGAAATTAATCAAAAAGATGAAGAAGAAGAATTTGATGATGATGAAGAATATGAAGGTGGAGTTGAACAAACAGACTAATGAAAAAAAACTTATTTATTATTGGTAACGGTGAATCTAGAAAGTATCATGAATTAGACTACTTAAATCTTTATGGTAAAGTATATGGTTGTAATGCTCTTTATCGTGATTTTACACCTGATGGATTAATATCTTGTGATTGGAAAATGCAATATGAGATTCACTCATCAGGTTATACTTCTAATAATAATTGTTATTTTAAAAGTTGGAAAAGACTACCTAGTGATTTTTATGATATGATGATGATGACCAGTTTAGCAGAAGATGTAACAAAAGATTTAAATGTACAACTAAAAGAAGCAGGCCTTCCAACCTTAGAACATTTTGTATATGAAAATGAACGAGGTAATAAAAAAGAATGTGTTGTACAAGGTATTAACGCTGAACAAGTCGCTTATGTTTTACAGAAGTTAATACAAGAATATAAAATGGATAGTTTTGATGTAAAAGAAAAACTTGGTAATGCAGGATTATTTATTAATTGGGTTGAAGAGAAAGATAAGATAAAAGATTTAGACCAGTTTTTTGATGGTGAACATAAGGGTTGGGCATCTGGCCCGACAGCAGTAAGAGTTGCAATAGAAGAGAACCCTGGTATTGCATCAAGTAATGTTTTCATGTTAGGATTTGATATGAAAACAGGTGGTAAAGTTAATAACATATACAAAGATACAGATTGTTACATATCTAAAGATTGTAAATATGTTGGCTCTTCAAACTGGAGACAACAACACAAACAGAATTTTGAGAACGACAACTATTCTCATATAAAGTTTTACAGAGTCATAAATGACGATTCCATAATTGAGGAATGGGAAGATTGTGACAATGTAAAAAACATAAGATATTCAGAGATGAATACGCTTATAAATAACTCTATATAATGATTAAGTGAAAATAAAATAGCATATAATAACATACGGAGAAAATAATATGTCATTAGATACTTTAAAAAAGTCTAATTCATTAGACAAAATATTAGCTGCAGTTAAAACTGAAACTGCTCCAGCTGAAAAAAAATCATATGTAGATGAAAGACTATGGAAACCTGAACTAGATAAATCTGGTAATGGTTATGCAGTAATAAGATTTCTACCATCACCTGAAGGCGAAGATTCTATGCCTTGGGCGAAGTTATGGAATCATGCATTTCAAGGTCCTACTGGTAAGTGGTTTATTGAAAACTCATTAACTACTTTAAATCAAAAAGACCCTGTGTCCGAATACAATAGTTCATTGTGGAATTCTGGTGTTGAAAGCGATAAAGAAATTGCTAGAAGACAAAAAAGAAAACTACAATATTATTCTAACATATATGTTGTATCTGACCCACAGCATCCAGAACACGAAGGCAAAGTATTCTTATTCAGATATGGTAAGAAAATCTTTGATAAGTTAATGGAAGCTTTACAACCTCAGTTTGAAGATGAAACTCCTGTAAATCCTTTTGATTTTTGGGAAGGTGCACACTTTAAATTGAAAATTAGAAAGGTTGATGGTTATTGGAACTACGATAAGTCGGAATTTGAAAGTCCTTCAAAGTTAAATGAAGATGATGCGATTTTAGATAAAATCTATAAATCAGAATACTCTTTATCAGAGTTTACTGCACCATCTAATTTTAAAACTTATGATGAACTCAAGTCCAGGCTTGATGATGTTTTAACCGGCACTCAATCATCTAAAAGCTCTGCAGAAGATGTAGAACTTGAAACAGCTGTAACTGATGTTGAAGACAAACAATATGTTGACAATGTTGTTGCAACAGCAAAGACTGAAAGTGATGACAGTTTAGATTACTTTCAAAAACTAGCAAAAGAGGCTTAAACACCTACTTTGTTTCTCCTTTATAAGGGTATGCGAACTTAAAATTCACATACCCTTTTTTTATTATAAATAGTACTAAGAGTAGAGGAGAACGAGGTATGGATCCTATTACAGCGATCGCCGCAGCAACAGCTGCATTTAATACAATTAAAAAAGGTTTTGAATTCGGCCGAGATGTTGAAAGCATGTATGGTGATATCGGTAGGTGGATGCATGCCAATGAATCCATTCATCAAGGACATCATAGAGCTAAAAAAAGAAATATTGGAAGTCTTGAAGAAGAGGCTTTAGAAACCTTTGGTGCTTTGAAAAAAGCAAAGAGAATGGAAGATGAGCTAAGAAACTGGCTTATTGCTACCCACGGAATGAATGCTTGGAATGACTTGTTACGCATACAAGCAGGAATTAGAAAAAAAAGAAAAGAAGACGCAGAAAGAAAAAAAAGAGAATTTGAAGCCATGCTTAAATGGATATTTGGAGGGTTTTTATTTGTTATTGTTGCAGGGCTTGTACTAATGATAACTATGAAGTATACTGGACACATTTAAATGTCTAAAAAAGTATTCAGAAAACCAGATGATTTAAGAAGTCACTATCGCCCTAGACATAGAATTACAGAATATAAATCACCTGTTGTTGCATGGGAAAGTAGATTGGATAGAGAATGGGTAGAAGATTTAAAAGGTAATGGTTATTTTCAACAAAAAGTTATTTTAAAGAAAAAAGAAAAAAATTAATAATCTGCGGCCTCAGATGCTAAAGTCATTCCTCTATCAGGATTCTGTGGACCCATAATAGATACTGTACTTGTATTTGAATTATTCGTAACATTTGTTGTTGGTGCAATAACAGCAGTTGGCTTAGATTGGTCAATTGCAAGTTTATCTTCAAATCTATTATCAAAAGAACCTGCAGCTATTTTATCACCAGTGATTGTTCTATCTTCATCAATTCTTGCTTGTGCTCTTTCTTTTTCTAAATTTGCTCTTAATACTCTTTGTTTCTGAGATTCAACAACAACCTTTTCACCTTTAATCTCACTTAATCTTTCTTCTCTTTTTCTTTTTCTAACTAATACTCTTTCTTGCGATGCTGTTCTTTTATTTTGCATTTCCAGCATAGATGCGCCAGTAGCATCACCACCAGTTTGACCTTGACCAGCAAATGGGTTATCATCTCTAGCGGGTTTAGCGGGTTTGCCAGTATCTTCGTTTAATTTCGCCACCTTTTCATCATCATCTCCTCCAAATCCGAAGAAACTCTTAAAAGCGTCAACTTTATCTTTAACAAATTGTTTTATCGCATTAACTATGCTTCCAATTTTGTCAGCAATATTAACAAAGAAATCTTTTACCTTATTATAAATTCCTACGATACTATCAACTATACTAAAGTTCTCAACACCAAAAAATTCTAGAATCCCTTTTACAATGTTATCAAAAGCATCTATAAGACTTGTAAACATTTTCTTTACACCTGATTTAATTAAATCAACATCACCTGTAAAAATACCTTTAACCAAGTCCATGACACCTTGAAAATAACTTACTGCATTATCAAATAATCCACCTTCACCAAATATTACATTAAATACACGAGGCAATACTACACCAAGATAATCTATAAATGCCATGATAGGTGGTTTTAATTTTTCTATCATTCTTTGAAATGCAGGTATGATAGTATTCTTTATTAAATCAATTAACATAGTAAAATATGGGCTATTAATAAATGCTCTAAATGCCAGTAACCCAGCAATTAATAATCCACCTTTAAGTAAACCTTTTATCATATCAAATACACCACCAAGTGCATTTTTTGCTTTACCCCCCATAGATTTTGCAAACCCGCCGATACCTGCACTAACACCTTCAAGAGTACCAGATATACCTGCAAACACTCTACTTTGTTCTTTTAATTCTTCTCTTGATGGTATTGATGCACTTATTCTTTTAAACATACCTTGTATACGACCTGCATTGATACCTTCAAGTTTTAATTTTTCTCGGTCAGTTTTTGCTGAAAGTGCTAAGAACTTTTGATTTTTATTTATGTCAAGACCTGATTTTTCCGCCTCTGCNTTCATTAGTGATAATATTTCTTCATTTGCAGAAATANTTTCGTTTGTCTTTTTTGCCTCTTCAATTAACATATCAGTGCCAAAACCTAAATTCATATCACCTTCAACTGCACCTGCAACACCTTCTTCTTTTTGTTCTTCATTTTGTTTTTTTTCTAAATCCTCTGAGGATTTTTTCATTTCTGGCATTTGCATCTTCTGAGTTGCAGCTGTTAATTCTTTTTGTATGTTTTCTTTTTCTTCTTGTCTTGCTTTCTTTTGCGCAGCAATATTATCTAAATTACTTTGTTTTACTGTCTGAATTAATTCTGATATTTCTGACATTTTTTTATTTCTTCTTTTTTAAATGTATGTAAAGTTCTTCAACGAGGTCAATTTTAGTAAATCTTCTATCCAATTCTAATCCGTGTTTACGACCTAACTTTTCTAACTCTCTTTTTGTCATCATTGTAAGGCCCATTTTAGTAATTTTTTTAGGTTTTGGTTTAAATAAGTTTGTTATAAAATTTAGCATATTATTTCTTCTTTGTAAATGTTTCTTTTGCATAAAATGCTGCTACGATAGCTGCAACTGATACAAAATATGTTGGTGCCATATCGCCAAGTATTTTAGCTGCACCTTCTAATCCTACCCATTGTGAAATTACGACAAGAGATGGGTATAATAACATACCGAATAAAGCAAACCAAGCCATGTTTCTTTGAGCGTCTGCTTTCTTATCTTCATTCTCCATATCGGATTTCATATCTTGAAGTTTCAATAATCTTTCGTCCATGTCTAACTCCTCATCTGTGACCACGCCGTCATTGTCAACATCAAATTCTTCATATTTAGAACCTTTCTCAAGTTTTTTTCCTGTTTTGCTCTTTGATTCGTTCATTTTCTTCCCTTATGTATTGTTGTAATAACGAAACATAAATTTCTCTTTCCCACGGCACCAGATTTTCTATCTCACTTAAACTATATTTATGATGCTGCATCATAGCAAAGTTAGTTTTAAAATAATTTTCTAAACTATTGTGACATAGAATCATTAAAAAAAATTATTGAGGCCCTCCAAAGAAACCTCTGATTCAATATTTGTTTTTGGATTTTTAACTTTAATGTCATGTTTTAATTTTGGAGAGGCGTCATAAAATTCAGTTAGTTTTTTAAATTGACTTGTTGTTAATGATTCTAAAAAGTTTGTTCTATCTTCTTTTGTAAAATCTTCATAAACTTTTTCACCATCATAAACTCTAACTATACAGTTTTCAACTAAACTAATCATATCATTTGAATTTATATTTTCACCTATATATTTAAAATCTACTATACTAGGTTCTCTTAATTCTATTTTAATTCTATCTGTAATTGAAATAATATTTTCTAATTTTTTAATTTCTGGTAGTTCAACATCATTAATATTAATATCAACATCTACAAAAGTTTCATTGTCATCTGGACATCTAATTTTTAACTTTAATATTTCACCAACACTCTTCCCACGAATATGTAAGAAAAGATATTCAAAATCAATTAAAGGCATTGTAGAAGGATTGACTGTTTCATAAGTACATGCTTTTAATATATCTATCATAGCATCAATCATATCTGTTTGTTTACCTGTTTCATTTGCAACAAGTAATATCTTTTCTTCTTTTACAAGAAAAGGCCTAAAATTAATAGTTTGTTTATTTGAGGGTAATTTTAATTCATACTTTGATGAATTTATAATTGGTAGACTCATAATATTTCACTCCTGTTATCATTATCGCCCTAATATAATATCTGCAGCTGTACCGGCACCTGCAAGAACTTTTGGTTTTGCTCCTGATTTACCTAACACATCAAGTAATATTCCTTTTGCGTTAACAATGTTATATTTCCCACCAGTTTGATTAACATAGTCTGCAACATTTGTGGTAGGTTCTCTTCCTATTGTTTCCCATTTATGATAAGAAAGATTTATAGAAATAGTTTGTAATGCTCCGTCTGCACCGACATCAAGTGTTTGTGCTTGTATATCTTTTGGCCAGACTTCATTAAGTTGTACACTATAACTACCAGTTTTTTCTTTTGCACCAGAAAATGATAAAAAGTTTCCGGGTAAAGAAACACTAGAACCTTTTGATAATTGATTAATAATCATTGTGCCAACATAGTCTTTATAGTATTTTAAATTAAATGTTCCATTATTATAAATTTGTTTTTGCCATTCTTCAAATAATCTTTTTTCTGACATATCTACATTACAATAAAATTCTGCAGTTAAAGCTGAAGGTGCTAAAACACCTTGTGGTAACTCTCTTTTTATTCCATAGATATTATCATCAGATTGAGAACGAATACTTCTTTCTGGAAAAGAAAAAGATTTAAGTCTAAGACTAACATATCTTAAACTATCTGAATTAAATAATGGGCAATTAATAAGTACCTCAAATCTGTCTTGTTTAGCAGACTCTTGAGTGTACATTGCACTTTTAAATTGACCGATTGAAAATACCACTATATTGCCTTTCTACTATCTGACCAAACTCTTGATGTTGAACCTTTTACAAATCTTTGAACAGGTAACATGATTGCAGTTACAAAATCTTCACTATCAATTCTTCTAAATCTACTTCTAACATGATTATTTAAATATCTTTTTATTGTTGGTCTTA
>JGI24003J15210_10000195_pt1 | contig 25696 bp, 53 predicted proteins | sample LinPmetageLP28_FD_15210 | JGI IMG/M metagenome (IMG submission 15210)
ACTACCAGTTTTAGAATTAGCTACTTTTTTACCTACCTCTACACCTTTGTCAACACCTCTTCTTACTTTAGTCTTTCCTGTAGAATTTAAACCTGCTATATTCTTTCTAAGTCTTGACATTTTTTTAAGACTACATTTTTTACCTGAGCTTTTTGAAGCAGCAGCACATTTAGCTAATTTCTTTTTTTGAATAGCTAAAGATTTTTTAGCCAACATAGTCATCTTAACTGATTTGTTAGATGAATTCATTTTTTTCTTGTTACCTCCTGGTCCTGCCATAACTATTTCTTTTTTTGATTTTTTAGAGACTCTTTTAGTGAATCTCTTTTTTTCATAATTTTTTCATATCGAAAACCCTTAAGTGAATCTAATTTCCTTAGCTTAACAGAATCTTTTTTCCGTTTCATTTTGTAAGCGGGAGTCTTTCTTTTAGCAGCTATCTTAGCTTTACACTTTTTTAATTTTTCTCCTTTTAATCCTTTACAATAAAGTCCCATTATGCTTTTCGTTTTTTTATTTTTTCTTTTTTCTACCTAATATAGATTTATCTCCGATTTTTCTTCGGTTTCTTTGTTCTTTGTTTGCTAAACGATTTATCTGACTAATAAAAGACTTTTGTTTTTTAGTTAGCTTAACTTGTTTTACACCTTTTGTAGTTCTAATCTTATTATAGTTTTCTTTGCCTAATTCTTTTTTTAAGACATTAACCATTTCCATTCTACTTGTAGAATCTTTAACGATTTTTTTTCTAACTTTAACTCTCTTTAAAGAGTCCCTAACTTTTTTAGTAATTGGATCTGGCATAACTTAATACATTTTTTTACCCATAGCTTTTTCATCACCATAGTTTGGATTATTTTTTACTTTACCACTCATTGTTTTAGCAAACTCTGTTGCTTGAGCTTTACCTACTGCGTTGTAGGGAAATTGTTTTTTTTTCATTTTTCCTGTGTCTCCACACTTATAACTTACTGTTGGCATAATTATTTTTGTGCATTTATTATTTTTCCTTTCGATTTAAGAGCTTGATTTTTAGTCATTCTCTTTAATACTTTTTTACAAGTTTTTTTCTTTGTTACAGAATCATAAGTACATTCTGTAACTCTTCTTATTCTGGTTTTTCTTGGTTTCGTTGGCATAATTATTTCTTTTTCATTGTAGCTCCAGCTATTCTGTCTGCTTTAGTGATACCTGGGTTATTATCAATACCGGCTCTTACGCTTAACATTCCAAACTTATCGACATCTTTATTTTTAAAGCCTATCTTGTTGTAATCTTTTTTGCTCATTTTTTTAGCCATTATTTTTTCTTTTTAGTATGAGTATATCCTTTTTTCTTTAATGATAAATGCTGAGACATTGTTTTGGCAACTTTTTTTACTCCTGTTTTACTATACATGTTATGTACTTTAAATGCCATAATTATTTCTTTTTAGGTAATGATTTTATTTTTCCATTCTCAGTTCTTGCATATCTATGCGTAGCAGTTTCTTTGCTTGGTATTAGTGTTCCACAATATTTGCCACCGCCATATTGCCAACAAACCTTTTTTCCTTTAGTCCTTCCTGCCATTTTATTTTTTTTTATCTTTTCGTTCTTTATCTAATAAATACCATTTTTGTGCGGTATATCCTATACTGATTAATAACAATAGTACTTTTAATACCATATCTATATGAGTAAAGGATATAGCAAATGTGGATGCGTTAAGTATATATAATTTTATGTCTGACATGTCGAATTGCATATTACCAAATTGCTAATGAGTTATTTCTTGCTGCCGAATCTGTTCCTGTAGAAAATAATTGTAAAATTTGTACAGGTAGATATTCTCCTACTGGAAAATTGCTAAACGTAACAATGCTTCCAGCTATTGTTTTAACTTTAACATCAACATAAGATTTTGCTATATCCATAGTAGCATCACTGCTTCCTACATATAATAAACATCCTTCAGCAGAATTTATTCTTGACGAACCGTTAGGGCCACCTAAAAATATAGTATATGCTTCTGGAGATGTAAATATATCAGCACTTACTTCTAATATAGTAGAACTATCTATTGCTACTACTGTTGCTGAAGTATTATCTGTTGTGTTATAAACTATATCTCCGATTTCAACTTCACTGAAGTCTGCTCCAACGTCAACTAATTTATCTGTTGTAGCAGCTGTAGTTGTTCCAGATATTACTGGTACATCAGAAGCTGGGATAGGTAAGGTGTCACTGGCTATTATTTCTAATGCGAATCCAGTATTTACGGTAATTTTTGGGTATGCCATTTTTTTTATTTAGAGGGTTAAAAATCTCTTTTATTTATTATTGTAAGGAAACATTCTGTTAAGAGTGTCTCTTCTTTCGTTACAACCGCATCCGCCTCCAGATACAGTGTCTACTATTTTTTTTATTCCTGTTGCTTTAGTAAATTTTTCTATAGTGTCTCCAAAACCTTGTGAAGACTTAGCTATTGTGGGTGTTCTTTTCATTTTTTACACGTACAAAGTTTGTTTGGACACGATTCTACGCTAAAAAGAAATTTTTGTATTGACCAATTCCAAAAACATTGGAAGTTGCACCAAAACTCTTGCACTTTTAATCCTATTTTTACTAAAAATTTTCCCATTTTGTTTATTTTACGCCTGCGGCTTTTAAATAATTAAATTTTGGTTTTATATAAACTCTTCCTACAGCTTCTCTATCTAATGCTAACTCAATAACTGCCTTTTTAGGCTTTTCTTCTGTTTTTTTTGTGGCTTTAGCTTTTTTACTAATAGTTTTCTTTTTTGCCATTGTATTTAATTTAAATTAATTAAGCTTTACAACCAAAGTTGTTTGCATAGTTTGCCATTTTGACAACTTTTGCAGTATAGTTTTTTTTGTCATCCATAACAGCAGAAGCAGCACTACAAGCATCCTTAAATCCGTTTCGTTTTGCCCAAGAAGTAAATGCTCCTTGTCGAGATTCTTTAATTTCTGGAAACTTTTTTTTAGTTCTACCTGCCATATAGACTATCTTAAGTGATCGTGTCTAACTATTGATTGAGTATGTCTATAAGACATAGATTTATCAGCTCCATAAGAGTGACCGTATTCTTTTTTTGACATAGCTTTAGATTCGTCTCTTCTATCTTTTAAAGATTGAGATTTCTTTCCGTTTCTTGCTCCTAATGACTCATCGAGTCTTGAATTGTATCCTTGCATAATTTATGTTTTTATTTAACAAATATAATATTTTTTTATTAGTACATTTTAGACCCCATAGTTTTTTCACTATGATATCCTGGGTTGTTTTTTATTTTCCCTTTATTCATTCTTGCATAAGAATCAGCTTGTGCTTTTCCTACTGCATTATATGGGAATTGTCTTTTTTTTCCGTTAACGTTTACTGTTGGCATAATTTTATTTTTTAGTATGAGTATAACCTTTTTTCTTTAATGCAAGATGTTCTTTCATAGTTTTAGCAACTTTTTTTAATCCTGTCTTGCTGTACATATTATGTATTTTAAAAGCCATAATTATTTTTTAGATTTTTTCTTATTCATTTTTTGTTTTAGTCCAGGTAAAACACCTCTACCAATTAAAATATCTTTACGTGTTACTTTACCGTCTCCGTCTAAATCTGGAAATTTTTGTTTAGCCATAATTTATGCTTTTAATTTTTTAATTTTTTCCTTCTTCTTTTTTATTGCTTTTTCTTTTTTAGCAATTATTTTTAAATTTGATAAAGGATTGTAATCTTTTACTCCTCTTGAACCAGAGGTTCGACTTGGAGTTTCTAATTGTTCAGTAAGACTTGCAATAGCCAATTCTTTTCTCTTAATGGCTTTTTCTTTATTTGTTATTCTGCGCAACTTACCGCTGCTCATTTTATTACTTACTGACATAATTTTGTATTTTAGCAAAGATACAAATAAAATTTAATTTAATTGAGAAGAAAAAATTACGATAGAAAGATTCCTACACACAACTATTTGAAATATTGGAGAGTTGTAAGGTACTGGGCCAAAGCTAAATATGGCTTTACAACGCCAGATTTAGATATGATGTTGTTTTTATATAGTGAAGATTACTTTAATAAAACAAAATTTAAAGACTTTGAAGAAGTAATGTCTTGGGATATAAATCGGTTTAACTCATTGCTTAAGGAAGGATGGATTCACGTATGGAGAAAAAGGTCAGGCAAAGAAGCTACATTGTACGAAGTTTCTTTCAAAGGTAAAATAGCTATTAATACAATATACAAAAAACTTAATGGTGAAGAGATAGCTGAATCGCCAAATATAAATCCATTGTTTAAAACAAACGCAAGTTACATGGATAAAGTATACAGGCTAAAAATAATAGAAATGAATAATTTTATAAAACAACAACGACATCTCTCTCCTGAATAATAGAAACAGACTCTTCGCCTAACAACATATCATGACCAGCATTACGATCATAATATATTACATCATTTTTTTTTATTACAGACACATCAGATCCAGGAGTAAGCACAGTTCCTTTTCTATATCTAAATCCGCTTGCATCTTCAGCAGACAATAGTAAACCTGATTTTGTTTTTAATTCTTCTTCAATAGCTTTAATTACTATAAATTTTCCGATTGCTTTCATGATTTAGCTCTTTGATGTGTTATGATTGCATTAGTGCTTAGTATAGTTGTAGCTACACTAATGGCATTACTTAATGCGTGTTTAGTTACTTTTAGTGGGTCTATTACTCCAAGCTTAAACATGTCTCCGTATATTTCATTTTTTACATCATAACCTACGTGTTCTTCTTTTTCTGCAATCTCTATAGGAATATTTAACACGTCAGTTATTTTTTTATAATCTAAGCCTGCGTTTTTTAATATTTGTTTTAAAGGTGATTTAAGTGCATTAGTTAAAATAGCTCTTGCTGCTTTATCATTTTTATCTTCCTCTTTACAGGAACATCCTTTTAAATCTTCAGAAGCATCCCATAAAGCTTGTCCTCCTCCAATAATAATTCCTTCTTGTAAAGCAGAGCGAACAGCACAAACCGAGTCATCGACTCGGTCAAATTTTTCTTTTTGTTCTACGTCTGAGTTACCTCCTACATAAATACAACCTATTCCTCCTGACAAACTTGCTATCCTTTCATTGATAAATATTCTTTGACTTGAGTCTGTTGTGGTATCTTGTTGAATTTTAAGTTCTGCAATACGGTTTTGTATTTCTTTGTTTACAATATTTTCTTTTAGTATAACTGTAGATTGCTGTCCTACTATAATTTTATTTGCATGCCCTAAATCATTAGGAGTTATTAGACTTAAATCATCTCCTGTTTTTTCAGAAAAGTATTTAGCACCTACTGCCAAAGCAATATCCTGCATTAACTCATGTTGCTTGTATCCAAACTGTGGTGGTTGAATGTTACAGAACTTTAAACCATTACGAACAACATTAGCAGCCAAAGTGTTTATTACATTTGTAGTACAAGTTCCTATAATTAAAAGCTTGTCGTTGTTATTAATAATCGGTTTAAGTATGTTTTCTATTTGCAGTATGTTACTTATCTCGCTATCACAAACTAAAACTTTCACATTGTCTAATATGCACTCGTCTTTTTTCTGATCATTAATAAATAAATTAGAGCTATAGCCTCTATTTATTTTTATACCATTTGTAATTTCTGAATATGTTTCTGAAGTCATAGACTTTTCAACTGTTACAACNCCATCCTTTCCTACTTTGTTATAAGCCTGAGAAATAATCTTGCCTAACTCACGATCATTGTTTGCAGATATTGTTGCAACATCTAATAGTTTTTTCTTATTTACTTTTTTAGATGCAGACTTTAAATACTCAAACACTTTGTCTTTGTGTTTGTTGATACTTCTTATTACCTCAATGGTATTATGGTTTTTGTTTAAAATCTTTTGACCCTCTACAATAATAGCCTCTGTTAATACAATAGCTGTAGTTGTTCCATCACCTGCAGAGTTCGCTGTTCTATTAGCAGCGTCCTTCATCATCTGTATAGCCAAGTTAGATACAGGGTCGTCTAACTCAATCGACCTTGCAACAGTAACTCCGTCTTTAGTTACAGTTATATTATTAACATGCTCTGGAGATTCTATAAGCACAGTATTACCCTCTGGCCCTAATGTACTTTTAACTGCTTTAGAAATTATTGTGATTCCGTCTATTAACTTTTGTCTGCCCTCATTATCGAAGCAAACATCTTTAGGGATGTAACTCATAGTAAATTTAATTTAATTGTTTTAGCAAATATAATAAATTAATATAAAACAATAAGTGTTGAATGTTAGTTTTTATTAACTATTATACACTATTTATCTTTTTTACTATTATACTTTTATATTTTTATTATTATTATATATTAAAATCAACACTAAATAAGAAATAATAAGATAAAGTAATAGTAATCAAATAGTTATGAAAAAAAAAATCAACACAGAATCAACACTATTATAACACTTTTGATTAATTATAATACATATATCAAAAAAAAATAGGACTCTATATAGAATCCTACTTTTCAAAACAAAACAAAAGGGAATTTATAATTCGTATATATCTTGATTTCCATTCATACGCATCTTAGCTCTCTCAATACCATCAGCTATACAATCTATCTTGTATTGCTTTTTCATTTGCTGTCTATACATTGATGCTTCAGCTATACCAGTCATTCCATCTGGTCTTGCATTGATTAACCTACCATTCTTTACGTAAAGTCCTTCTACGAAATCTGAAATCTTATTGTCTTTATTGATCATGTCATTAATTTTTTGTAAAGATAATAAAAATTTTTCAGACACCCTGAGGTATAGGGTTATTATGTATTATACAATCGACCCCCCTTTAAAATAAAGTCATATTCTGACAGAAAAACTCAGAGGATTCATTCGGTTTCTGCAAAACTTTTACCTTTTTATCTGAGGGGTACGCATACGCCCACGCCCACGTTTAATCGGTGCTATGTCCACACCTGTCTACGTATGTCTACCCTTGTCCACTCCTCTAATCGCTACGCATACCTTCCCTTACCCCACCTTCCCCTAACAAAGAGAGAGTTAAGGTAGGGAAAGAGAGCCTTCCCTTAGTCACCCAACGATACGACAAAAGCCTAAACAAAAGGTAGTGTAAGTAATACTTCAACCAAGCTATGTAAATTGTTAATAACCAGGACTTTAGAAGGTTGTGTTTAACCTGGATAAGTATATATATTAAAAATAAATGTAAATAATGTATTATATAAACATTTTATTGCTTATATTTGATTATGTTATGCACAAGGTATGACGCTAATTTTAACTAAATACACACAAAATGATGCACTCTGAAACAACAATTCAAAGTAAACTTGCAGAAGGAATGCCCTTCATCCACCCAACAAAATCGGAAGGATTAATCAAGTCAACCACTGAGTTAATCTTAATAGATTCTATCTCAAACATCCCAACAATCAAATGTCCAACTGAGGTGCAGAATGCACTAAGGTTTGTCGGATTCAAGGGAATTACAGATTTTATATTTAACTAATAACAACACTTAAAAACAACAATTATGAAAAAGCAAATGAGAACAAAACCAAATCTTAAGAACAAAACTGCCTATGGTGGTAAGATGCTAAAGATGGATGACAATGTGTATGCCCTTAGAAGAAAGGTGATGAATGTCCTTTACGATATAAAGCGTAGAGGTTACGCTATACCACGAGTCGAGGTAAGAGTAGTAGATGGTAGCACTGATGCTTGTGCTTATGCCTACCTTGGACAAAACATTGTACACTTCAACAAAACGTATATGGAACGTAAGAACTTCACCCAAATAGTATTGCACGAGGTAGTACACGCTTCATTTGGAGTGGGTGAGGTGATTGGATGTAATCTAATGCATTGCTCTGAGTTTTGGAATAACAATGTTAGTTTGACTGAGGCTTGGAAACTATTTGATAAGTACTATCAGGAAAGCATTTAGGTTAGAGTGGGGAGTTCTACTCTCCTCTGTCTATCGGTGAGTGCCGATACTGATGAGTTCAAAAGAACGAAACAGAAACTTTAATTTAAAAACAACAATTATGACAACTAAAACACAATTAAATCAAGTAATGGAATGTATGAAGCCTAAGGAGAAAATAAAGATACGACTTAGTAGCAAATATGATAACAAATGGTATTATATAGAAAACTTTGTGTCATTTGCAAAAAGTGGTAGAATGTATGATTCTTACGTACTTACGATAGGAGACAAACAAGATTGGACTTCAGATGAAAAATCTGTAAACATTGATAAAATTACTGACAGGAGTATGCACGTTTATAGCTTAAACATATTTGGTAAGGTAATAAGATATAAAGTGGCTTTAGAGGATGTCACTCTTGGGTCTAAAGTATATGAAGAAGCACTTTAGTTAACTGATGATTCGGTAACGATGAAACTCTGAGCAATCAGAGTATTAACTTAAAAAAAATTACAATGCGAAACACGAACACAAATTATGTACAAAAATCTTATGATTGGGAATTTTCAGAGAATAACATCTGCGAAGTTACCTACACTGAATACTATGAGGTTGGTGACCATTTCACACCACCACACTACTCTATAGAGATAGACAAAATCACATTAAATGGTGATTGCGTTACAGAGCCTATGGAAGTATATTATGATGAAATAGAACAAGCAATTCAAGATAACAATAACTAAAAACAAAACTATGACTAAAAAAGAATTTTTAAAACGAGCAAAAGCTACCAACATAAAAAAGATGAGAGGTCACGATGCACCTTCCTTTGAATGGGACATTAGCTTTGACAATGTTAAGGTGTGTAATTGTTGGGATGATTCCTATGGTGGTGAATTAGACATCAAGAACTATGGACACCATTCAATAGAGAACATATATGACACGATAACCAAAGAGTCTTTATGGGATGATAAATATAAATGGGTAACGTGCCTTGAGTTATTATTAGGAGATGTCCTAAATCAAACTCTGACTGAAAAAGATTATAAAAAAGGAGTAGTGTTGACCACAGGTAAAATCAGAGGTTATACTCTTACTATTCCTTCCTTAATTAAGAAGTATGGGTATGAAGGTAGAAAATCCATACAAGAGATAATCGACTCAATAGAGGATAAGTCTACTATAGTAAACCACGAATATTTAACTAACCTAAAATTTAAAATATGAATCCATTTAAATTAACACCAAGTAAAATCTATCAATCAGTAGATTCTAACATTAGTATTAATGTTGAGTTTGCCATAATAAATATATCTAATGAATTAGAATTAGGAACAATCCGAGATTATGATTTAGGAGATAATATCAATACCTGTGTAACCAAGCTTAAGAACGCCATAACTAAGGAAATCATTAAGCAATGTCACAAAGAGTATAATATCAGGAAAAGATTCTAAGAGTCTTTCTCCACCACAATCACCTTGCATAGAGATATGCGAGGTTTTCGTGGTAAATGGCAATAGTGCCTTAATTAAACAACAAAACAATGAAAAATCTTAAACCATTTAAGAACACAACATTGAGTTCATTTAGAACTCATCTTGATGCTTACGACAATGATGAAATCAATAAGCACGAGTTTATTAAGGGAATGGAAGCAATCACAAATCTCTATGGATCGAGACTTCCAGAATCCTTTAATTTTTTAACAGAAAAACTATTAAACATTACTAAGTACGAAGAAAACCTTATATGTACTGCAGTAAGAATCATAGCTAAAAGAGGTGATGATTTAGACAAAATGAATGTAGGTAATTTACTAAGAAAAATACAAGAACTATGAAAATATTAGAATTATTTAGTGGCTCACGTTCCATTGGGAAAGTAGCTGAGAAAAGAGGACATGAAGTTTTTTCTGTCGACAATATTGACTATCCAAATACTAATTGGGTAGGTGATATTTTAGATTGGGATTACAGACTTAACGAAATGCAAGTTGGTGAATTAGAAGAGGAATATATACCTGATGTTATATGGGCATCTTGTCCTTGCACTGATTTTTCAGTGGCTTGTATTGGTCGAAAGTGGGTAAGTGGATTTGAGTTTAAGCCTAAAGATAAAGATATGTTAGGTATCAAATTGCTAAACAAAACCATTGAGATAATCAAAGTTTATCTTGAGAAGAATCCTAACCTTATATGGTACATAGAAAATCCAAGAGGTAAGATGAGAAAATCACCAATCTTTAAAACTATAAACCATAGAAGAGAGACTATAACTTATTGTCAGTATACAAGTGGAGATGAATTACCACGTATGAAGCCTACTGACATATGGACTAATGACTTTGGTTGGACTCCAAGAGTTATGTGTAAGAATGGTGACCCTTGTCACGTATCTGCACCAAGAGGTAGTCAAAGTGGAACTCAAGGTTTAAAAGGCAATCACGAACGTAGCAAAATTCCTCGAGATTTATGTGAAGTAATAATAATGTCTGCCGAAGAAGAACAATGTATATCAGAATTTAATAACTAAAAATAAAATAAATATGAATATTGAAAACTCAAGAGTATTAGAATGTGTATGCGATATTGCATCAATGATTACTAATGATAAGTTTGGTGCAAGAGCCACCAAAGAAATACAAGATGGACTAAGTGATTCCAAATGTATAGTATGGACAGATGATGCACAAAATTTCTACAACGATATGTTTGATGAAATTGAAGGAATGATAATTAATAATTTAAAACTAAAAATAAAACAATAACTAAAAATCAAAATTATGCCAAATTACATAGTAGAATTACGAGAATACACCGATAGTGGTGATTACATTTCAAACGATTATGAGTTTGAAACAAAAAAAGAAGCAATGAAATTTGCTTATGAAAACAAAGGAGATGTTTTTGAAATCTTAGAATATGAAGATGGAAAAGACTATGACCCAACACATTTATTTATATAACCTAAAACTAAAATTATGAAAAAAGTATTTAAATCAATTATGGAAAATCCTTACGAAACATTNTGCAACTTAATATTTCTTTGCGTTTTGTTTTTNATCTTTAGTCTTGTCGTACATATATTTCATTAAGAAATAAGTATTACATCACACGCCTTGCCTTGCATAGAAATATGCGAGGTTTTGGTGGTAAAAGACAAAAAGTCTTTAACGTAAAATTTGGAGGTACTTGGATATCAAGTGCATTGAGATAGTGCCTTAGAACGCATCTATGAAAGCCGATTTTTCGTAAAAACCTTAATATTAACCTAAAAACCTAAAAAATGAGTAAATCCAGAACTAATGTAACCGAAAACAAATTGTATGTATATTGGAAAAGAGAAAGACCAAAACATTATTTAAATGGTTCTCTACTAACGTGGGAAGAATTTAAAAATGATATGGAAGAGACTTTTCCTGAAATTAATCAAGAAAGTGATATGCAAGATTTAAATAAAGCAATAGTAAATTTAGAAATTGAAATCAAAAGATTAAAAGAAAACAATAAAATGGTATTAGAATGGTTTAATAATTTTGTTGATTATGTGCAAGAATATGATGACCATATATATGATTTAGCTTGTAAATATTCTGACAAAGTTGAAAAACAAAACTACGGATCAAAGTAAAGTTCCAGAAGAAATTGAAGTTATGTCAAAAATTTAATTATCTTTGCATAAGTTATGAATAATTAATTGTTGTTTTGTTGTAGTTCCCCTGCCTCACTGCTAATCGCAGTGGGGTTTTGGTGGTACAAACCAAAATAAAATTAATATGAATGAAATCAAATTAGGAAGAGAAATAGTCTTCAACAAAAATGGAAAACAAGAAATGTATTATGTTTATTACATAGCAAGTGCATCCTATCAGTATTTTCAAACTGAAAACGACAGGTCACAATACATTTCAAATCACAAATTAATTATTAACTTAAAATCAAAAAATTATGCCTAATCACGTATACGCACAAATTAGTGGAATATCCACTAAAAAAGAAGAGTCACTATTTACAGAAATTGCTAAAAAGAAAATGGGTTTAGCTGAATATCTTATCCCCTTTCCAGAAGAATTAGAAAATACTTCAAGCCCTTCTAAGATCGTTTCTGAAAAAGAGTACATTAAACAAGAAAAACAAAACAAATTAGAGAACAAGGTCACTAATAATGAGAGAATCTTTAGCAATAATATTACACAAGCTATGTCGGATAATCTTAAAGACAAATATCTGTTTGACAATTGGTATGATTGGAATCACTATAACTATGGTACAAAATGGGGTTGTTATGATAACAATTACGAAAATGGATGCTATAGTTTTACTACTGCTTGGAGTCCTTTGCACGTTGATTTAATAGAAAGATTAGCAAAGATTCATCCAACATTTACTTATTCTTGGGAAGAAGAAACAGGTTGGGGTGGATGGATGCGATATGAAGATGGAGTTTGTGTTGAGCAAAATTCGTTTGAATGTCCAAATTGGTATGAAGATGATTTTGACTTTTACATTGATAAACTTGGAATTGTAAAAGTAGAAGAAGACATATCTCCTAAAGGAATCAATCCTAATGACAAGAGAAGAAAGTTTCCTTTTGAGTATGATTACAATGGAAAACAATGGGAATTTTTAGTTAACTTAACTAAATTGGTTGAGCCACATACTAACTTGGAAGAAACTTATGATGAAGGTTATTATGATTCTTATGATTTAAATGTTTATTATGGTAAAACCATAAAGGAAGCACTTGAATCTGTTACTAAAGACAAATCTGAGAGAGTAAACCTTAACCCTGTAGTTTGGGGGTAGTTAGGTATCAACTACATTGAGAAAGTCTCTTAGAAGCGTTCTGGAGAGGTCAAATTTTTATAAAATCACTTAAAATCACTAAATATGAATGAATTAGAACAAATGATCCTAAATGAAAAATTAAAAGAAAATCCCAACTTTAAGTATATAAGATGGTTACAACAACTTAATTTAGAGTCATTACAAATTCATAAAAATAACTCTTCAAATAATTTTGTTATACCAAAGTAATAGGTTATTTTTGCTATGGTTATCAAATTGTTTTGTGTGTGTAATGAATTGGGGGAAATGTTTTTAACTCCCCCTTTTCTTTTTAACTTATGAATTTATCTAAATATCTTATCCAAAATTTATCTCAAGAAAGAGATTTAAAAGCAAAGTCTAAGGAGAATTACATTGAACTTAATGATTATTTTGTTTATTCTGGAATGCAAGAAGTAAACAATAGACTACGTGCTATTACTCCTAAATATAGAGAGCCAAAAAAAAATGTTTTTATCTCAAACGATATGAGCAAGTATAAATTAAAAAAATATAATTAAATGTCAAAAGATGAAAGAGTTCCACATTATTATGTTGGAACAAATAAAAAAAGAAATTATCAAGCAAGGTACGTTGTTACTGATTTTGATTGTACTTACAATATAGGTACTGCAGTTACTTATTGCTTAAGAAGTTCCAGAAAACACGAAACACCTGTGCAAGATTTATATAAAGCTATAGCACATTTAGAATTTGAAATTGAAAGATTAAAAGAAAACAATTAAATAAAATATAATGAAAAAAGAAATATTCGATAAATATGCACACGCAATTGCAGAACAATTTCATCTTGGATTAGATGAAATGTTTGACAAATCCAGGAGAAGAGATTTAGTAGATGCAAGACAACTTTTATATTATTTATGTTTAGAAAGACCAATTAGAGTTTCTTATGTACAAAAATTTATGGAAGACAATGGTTGTAAGATAGCTCATTCTACTATAATACATGGATATAAACAAGCTAAAGCCTTAATTGATGCTGATAAGGATTATCTGCATATGATAGAAAAAATTAATCAAGAAGTTTAATGTACACCATCCAAGAAGTTTATAATCAAGCAATTCAAGATCGTACTGCTACAAAAAACACAATAGGCAAAGCTACGTTTATTGTTAAATTAGGAGTAAAACTACAGGCATTTCCAAGTAAAATAGAAATATTAAATTGCTCAAAAGGGGGCGATTATTATCAAGAAATGGATGAAGAAGAGTATTCATTGTTTTATATAAATGGATGGAAAAAAGCAATCTTATTAGTTGCACTCAGTAATTGCAATCATAAACTTTCACTCATTGAATCCAGGATGAAAACTGAAATGAACACAAGAAAGAATGACAAGCATATACAAAACTTAAAAACTCGAAGAGATAATGTTTTGAAGAAATATGCAAAACATAAAATTAAATTAAATCAAATAAAATAAACAAAATGCAAAACAAAAAAAATCTTTTTAAAGCTCTTGCTGATTTTCAGCAAGAATGTCCTGTTTTACTTAAAGAAACAGATGGTTATGGATACAAGTATATAAAACTTGATTACATAATAGCACAAATTAATCCTCTTTTAAACAAACATAAATTAGGTTTCACTCAACTTATGGAAGAAGATGGATTATGTACCATTTTATTTCATCATCCAAGTGGAGAGAGTATTCAATCACACGCAGTGATTCCAGAATGCTCAATGAAAGGTATGAATGTGTATCAATCTACAGGTAGTGGAATTACTTATTACAGAAGATATATGTTATCATCTATGTTAGGAATTATAAGTGATGCAGATACAGATGCAAAAGTGTACACAGATAATCCTAAACAGACACCTAAAAAATTACCAAACACTAAACCTTTTAATAAATTAGTGAAAGATTTTGATTTAGATGTTGAAAACGCAGTTATCAAAGATCTTACTCCTTTAAACAAAGCAGACAAAAATTGGAATAAAGTAGTAAAGTTTATGAATAATCATCCTTCAGTTAAAGGAAAGTCATTAGATAAAATTATTACTGAATTAGAATCAAAGTATACTATATCTAAAAAAACAAAGCAAGATTTGTCTAAAAGTTTAAATCAATAAATATGATAGACAATAAAAAAGCAAAAGTTCTGGAAAAGTTAAATTGGGATAAATATTACTATGGTGAGTATGGTCAGCAATGGTTATCAAACTCTGATATTTATACACTACTAAACGATCCGACTTCTTTTCGCAAAGAAAAAGAACAAACTAAAGCTATGCTTGAAGGTAGATATTTTCATACTGCATTGTTAGAGCCACACAAATTAAAAAATTTTAAAGTTGTGGATATGTCAAGTCGTAATACTAAGGCTTACAAAGATTTATTAGCTGAAACTAACGAAATTATGTTGTTAAAAAAAGAACAAGAAAATTTAGACAAAATGGTTGAGGTAATAAAAAACAATAAGGAAATGATTACTGAAATTTATGATTTTGACAATACTTACGAAGTTCCAGAAGTAGCTGAAATATGTGGACATATGTGGAAAGGTAAGGCAGATATAGTTTGTCCTAATAAATTAATTGATATAAAAAGTAGTTCAGATATATCTCGATTTAGATATTCAGCTAACAAATACAATTACGACTCTCAAGCATATATTTATCAAAGATTGTTTAATAAACCGATACAATTCTATGTAATTGACAAAACTACTCATCAATTAGGCATTTACGAGCCTTCTGCTGAGTTTTTAGCTAAAGGGTATGAGAAAGTTATGGAATCTTTAAAAGTATACAGCAGATTCTTTAAAAATGATGCTGTAGAGGATATTAACCAATACATACACTATGAAATACTTTAAAAAACTATGGGATATGTTGTATAAAAGCACACCCAAAGGCACTATTATGTGGATTCAAGTTCCAATGTCTACAGATAGTCAAGGCGATAAAGATGACATTATTATCGCTACAATAAACCAATTGGAACAAAAAATTAAAATTAAATAATTATGAGTGAAGACAAAATTTATGTAGGTTCTGGAGTTTCTAAATTTGATGGAGACCAAGTAGCATGTTCTATTAATTTGACAGATTTACCATCTGAACACATCTTTGAGTACAATGGAAAAAAGTATATCAAAGTTCTTGTTCAAAAGAAAAGGGAAGCTGATCAATATGGTAAAACGCACTATGTTGCAGTTGATACCTGGAAACCAGAAGAAAAAAAGCAAGAAGAAAAAGTAGAAAAGGATTTACCTTTCTAAATCTTAAGCAATTAAGAAAGGAGGTTCTGCCTCCTTTTTTTTTGCTCTACTTTTAAAAGTGTTGATTTTTCTTCCTCTATTTACGTTTTTTTATTTTTTTTATATAATATATTTTTATATATCATATATATTAACTAATTTTCAACACTTAAAGTAATAAATAAATATAAATAACTAATAGTTAGTTAGTTAGAGAAAATTAAATCAACACAAAATCAACACAAAATCAACACGAAATGGAAATAACTATATTTAAAGACATTAAAAACACCTCTCAACCCTTCTATAGAGAAGTTGAAGTAGTACTAAAAAGGATACAAGAAGGTGCATCAAAAGACTTAGTAAAAAGTATAAGAAAAGAATCAGACAAGTCAAAAAGAAATCTAATAAAGCAATCATTACCAGCTATTTGTTTTTCAGGACAATTTACAAAAAGGAATGATACCTCTCTTAGTGAACATTCAGGACTCATATGTTTAGACTTCGATGGATACAAATCTACAAAGGATTTATTAGAGGCAAAAGAAAAGCTATCAAAAGACAATTATGTTTATTCTGTATTTATAAGTCCAAGTGGTAAAGGCTTAAAGGTTTTGACTAAAATTCCTAAAGAAATAGATAATCATAAAAACTATTTTAGTTCTTTAGAGAAACATTTCAAATCAGATTATTTTGATACTACATCTAAAAACATATCAAGAGTTTGTTATGAATCTTACGATCCATTAATCCACGTGAATGAAAACTCAAGTGTATGGGATAAAATAATAGAGCAAGAGTATAATGAAGTAAGTAAAAATCAAGGCGTAGTTACAATACCTGTAAGTGATGAAAACAAAATCGTTGAAATATTAGTAAAATGGTGGGAGAAAAAATATGGCTTAAAATCAGGAGAAAGAAACAACAATGTTTATATCCTGGCTTCAGCCTTTAATGATTTTGGAGTCAATAAAAACTTAGCAAAGTATGTAATGAGTCAATTTGCAAGTAAAGATTTTCCAAATTCAGAAGTTGAAAGAACTATTAATTCAGCTTATTCACATTTACAAAACTTTGGAACTAAGTTTTATGAAGATGAAGAAAAAGTTAATCTAATAAAGTATAAATTAAGAAGTGGTGTAACAAAAAAAGAAATCCGATCTCAATTAGCAGATGACAAAATTGAGATTGATGTTATTGATAAAGTCATAACAAAATTAGAAGAAGAGCATTCTAATAATATTTTCTGGAACAAAAATGAAAAGGGAATAATTAAGATTGTACACATACTTTTTAAGAATTTTTTAGAAGACAATGGATTCTATAAATTTAACCCAGAAGGTAGTAAGAATTATGTATTTGTCAAAGTAACGAATAATTTAATTGACCATACTTCAGAAAAAGAAATTAAAGATTTTATTTTAAATTATCTATTAGAAATTGAAGATTATACTATCTACAATTATTTTGCTGAAAAAACTAAATATTTTAGAGAGGAGTTTTTAACACTTTTGTCTTCGATAAGTGTGTATTTCATTGAAGATACAAAGGATAGTGCTTACTTGTATTACAGAAATTGTGCAGTAGAATTGACTAAAAATTCTATTACAACAATAGATTATATTGATTTAGGAGGGTATGTTTGGAAAGACCACGTTATAGACAGAACATTTACTCTTTGCGATGTAGGAGATTGTAATTACAAAAATTTTATTTCAAACATATGTGGATCAGATGATTCCAGAATTAAATCAATGGAAACTACAATTGGTTATTTACTGCATGGATGGAAAAATTTAGCATATTGCCCTGCGGTTATATTAAATGATGAAGTAATAACCGACAATCCAGAAGGTGGCACAGGCAAAGGTTTGTTTATGAATGCATTGAGTCATATGAAAAAATTAGTTTTTATTGATGGCAAGTCGTTTAATTTTGAAAGGTCATTTGCCTATCAAACAGTTTCTGCTGATACACAAATACTTTGTTTTGATGATGTAAAAAAATATTTTGATTTTGAAAGATTGTTTTCTGTAATTACAGAAGGATTAACACTTGAAAAGAAAAATAAAGATGCAATTAAGATACCATTTAGCAAATCTCCTAAGATAGCAATTACAACTAACTATGCTATAAGCGGAGAAGGAACAAGCTTTGAGAGAAGAAAGTGGGAATTAGAGTTGGCTCAACATTATACAAAAGACTTTACACCTCTTGTAGAATTTGGAAAGCTAATGTTCGGAGATTGGAACGACAATGAATGGTGTCAGTTTGACAATTATATGATAAGAAATTTACAAAATTATTTAGATACAGGTTTACTTAAAAGTGAATTTGTTAATTTAAAAATTAGAAAATTATCAGCTAAAACAGGTCACGATTTTATAGAGTGGTGTGGACTATTAGGTGAAACTGCATATCAAGATAAACTTAAATTTAATGTAAAGATTTATAAAAATGATTTATACAATGATTTTATTGAAGAAAATCCTGACAGATCTTCAAGAGGTAAAATGACTATTAGTAGAACAAGATTTTATAAATGGCTTACATCTTATTCAGTTTACAAGTATAGTTGTGAACCACAAGAGGGCAGAGATAATGTTGGTAAGTGGATAAAATTTGTGACTATACACGCACACGAATCAAACGGAAAATTAGATTTATGAAAATATTAATTGCTTGTGAAGAATCTCAAACTTTGGCTAACCGATACAGGGCCAGAGGTTATGAGGCATATTCGTGTGATATTTTAGATTGCAGTGGAGGTAATCCAGTATGGCATTTAAAAGGAGATGCTTTGACTCATGCATATAGTGGATATTTTGATATGATGATTGCTCATCCACCTTGTACATTTTTAGCAGTTAGTGGAGCAAGATGGATGTATAATAAAGATGGTAGTGTAAATCAAAACAGGCTTTTGAATCAAAACAAAGCTTTAGATTTTGTTAAAAAATTACTGAATGCACCTATTCATAAGATTGCACTTGAAAACCCTATTAGCGTTATTAGTTCTAAAATTAGAAAGCCTGATCAGATTGTGCATCCATATTGGTTTGGTGATGAAGCATCTAAATCTACGTGTTTTTGGTTAAAAAATTTACCTTTACTTACTCCTACAAATATGGTAGGCAAAGGAGAAAAAGTGTATTACAAAAGCGGAAAGTCTCATCCTAAGTGGTATGCAGATGCTCTTGCAAAATCTAAAACTCCAGAAGAACGTAGAAAATTAAGAAGCAAAACATTTCCAGGAATGGCTAATGCTATAGTTAATCAGTGGACATGAAGTTAAGACCCTATCAAGAAGAAATAGTAGCAAAGGGAGTAGAGATACTTAAAAACCATAAGTTTATATACTTAGCTATGGAAGTAAGAACAGGCAAAACAATTACTTCTTTAAAAATGCTAACACATATGTGGGCTAAAATTGTAAGTTCTAAAAAAAAGAAAGTTCTTTTTGTTACTAAAAAGAAAGCTATTTCAAGTATAGAGGAAGATTATGACAAATCTTTTTCTAATTATGACATAATGATTACTAACTATGAGTCTTTACATAAAGTACAAAATAAAGGTTGGGATGGAGTTATTTTAGATGAAGCACATTCTATGGGTGCATATCCAAAACCAAGTAAAAGAGCAAAGCAAGTTCGAGAAATATTATATAAATCAAAACCATATGTAATTTTGTTGTCAGGAACACCGACTCCAGAATCATATTCACAAATGTATCATCAAGTGTATGGGATTAATACTAATCCATTTATAAAACACAGAAACTTTTATGCTTTTTCTAAACGATATGTTAATGTTGTTCAAAAAAAGTTTGGCGGTATGATTATTAATGATTATTCTAAAGGATCTGAATTAATATTGCATCACATGAAACCTTATATGATTTCGTTTACTCAAAAATTGGCAGGGTTTGAATCAGAAATAGAAGAAGAAGTGTTATATGTAAACTTACAGGCACAAACTACTAAGTTAATTCAAACTTTAAAAAAGAATTTAGTTGTAGAAGGAAAAGGAGAAGTTATTTTAGGAGATACTGCAGTAAAACTGATGATGAAAATTCACCAACTATGTTCAGGCACAGTTAAATTTGAGTCAGGAAATTCAATGGTTCTGGATTATAACAAAGCTCATATTATATTTAATAAATTCAAAGAACAAAAGATTGCTATCTTTTATAAATTTAAAGAAGAGTTAAATGCTATAAAACATATATACGAAGACCAAATAACTACTGATTTAGAAGAGTTTAATACAACTGAAAAATCTATTGCTTTACAAATTGTTAGTGGGCGAGAAGGAATAAGTTTGAGAAATGCTAAATTTTTAATATATTATAACATAGATTTCAGTGCAACATCTTATTGGCAATCAAGAGATAGAATGACAACAAAAGATAGAACTTATAATAAAATATATTGGATATTCAGTAAAAACGGAATAGAAGATAAAATATATAAAGCAGTAATAAAGAAAAAAGATTATACTCTCAATCATTTTAGGAGAGATTTATTAGATTTGTAATATGACTGAACAACAGATACAATCCAAAAGAATAAAACAATTAGAATCGGAAGGGTATTATGTGTTAAAATTAATCAAAACTAATAAGAACGGAATACCAGATCTTATAGCTATACCTCCAAATTGTGGAGTATTATTTAGTGAAGTTAAAAGACCAAAGGGTAAGTTGTCAGTAATACAGGAATATAGGTTAAAAGAATTAAAAAAGCATGGAGTTAAGACAGAAGTTTATAGAGGATAAAGAATATGACGTAGAAGACTTTTTTATTGAAAGTTTACAAGATTTTGAAATGCCTGTAGCATTAAAAATAGCAACTTTTTTAGAACAAAATAAAATACGAGTAAAAAATAACGACTTAGTTTCTCACATATTAGGTGGAGTTGTTATGTATCGCAATGAACCAGTTACATTTGCAATTGAGATTGTAAAAGCTGGATCTGAATATATGACCTTTACAGATATCAGTGAAATAACTATGGACGAATATTTAGACTTAATGAATTTAAATTTATATATAAAATCAAATGAATGTATTAAAAGTAAATCGATTAAAAGCTATAGCTAATAACGTATTTAACGTAAATGTTGATAGCAAAAACAGAGAAGTAGAAGTTATAGAGGCCAGAGCAACTTGCTATTCTATTCTTAGAAAAGATTGTCACTTGTCTTATATGGAGATAGGTAAATATTTTTTTAAAAATCACGCAACTATAATGCATCACGTAAAACAATTCCCACATTGGGTTAAGTATAATAAGCATCTATCTCACAACTATGAACAATGCAGAGAAGCGTTCAAAAATAACGAAATGTTGTTCGATGATGGTTTAGATATTGTTGATATGATGTTAATAAAAAAGAATGTAGACAAGTTAGAAAACTTAAATAAAAATTTATCTTTAGCAGTATCCCAACTACAAAAAGACTTAACTGAAATAAAAGAACAATTTGTAAATGTCAAGAATTGCTAAAGAAGATGTACAAGCTATTAGCCACATAAATTATGTTTCTAATAGTATTCATGACTTTGGTGATGACATTTATGAAGATTTAATGGAAAGAGATCATGAGGAAGCCAAGAAAAAAGCTCAAAATTTAATAAAAATTTTAGCTGATTTAATTCAATCCTTAACAGATGAAATATAACGAAGACGAAATAAGACCAAGATTGTCAGGTAACAAACGTATAGCGTTTGAAAATTTAAATAAGAAGGAGCGTAGAATACTTGTAATAGGTGATCTTCACGCTCCTTTTGTTTTACCAGGATATTTAGAACATTGTCAAGAAGTATACGCTAATTACAATTGCAATCAAGTAATTTATATTGGAGATATTTTGGATAATCATGCATTTTCATATCATGAGCCAGATCCGAACGGGCTTTCTGCAGGCAATGAATTGATTAAAGCAAAAAAGTTTATAAAACATTGGTACAAAGCGTTCCCTGTGGCTGATGTTTTAATCGGAAATCATGATCGTATGGCTGCAAGGAAGGCAATGACAGGTGGAGTACCCTCAGCATGGATTAAGTCCTATAACGATGTCTTAGGCACTCCTAAATGGAATTGGTGTGAGACTATAGTATACGATAACGTACTTTTTGAGCATGGTGAAGGAGGTCAAGCGGCCAGAAAAGCACAAAACAATATGATGTCAAGTGTTTGCGGACACACCCATACGAGTGCTTATGTGCAGTGGTTTGTTGGAAAAAAATTCAAAGTTTTTGGAATGCAAGTTGGTTGCGGAGTTGACAGTACAACCTATGCGAGTGCTTATGCTCGAAATTTTAAAAAACAAGCCATAGGATGTGGCGTAGTAATCGGTGGGCATACCGCTATAAATTGTATGATGAATTTATGAAAAAACAAATAGCACAAGAATTAAACATATTTGCACGACAAGTAGCAAAAAGATTTTCTCACCCTAATAGAGAGGGTAATGTATCTAAAGAAACATTTGAAGTTTATGAAGTTATACCTACTTCTGATCAGACAGCGGTTGTTTTTTTTAAAAAAGACACAGCTAAATTAGGCATGGGCTTTTTTTATTATATTAATAGAGGTATGTCTAAAGGATGGAAATATTTTTTTCCTACTGACTCACATATTGTAGGAATGATGGCATCACACTATTATAAGTTAGAAGTAGAAAGAAAAAATTATGGAAAAAACTTTGTTGATGTTACCGACCCTACTACTTTTGCTGAACAATACAACAGAAATAGAAGTTCTGAAGACCACATTTAATTTATTATTTTGTTTATTTCTTTTGAGTGTAGTAAGACTTCACACTTTTCATACTCTTCAGTAGTTATAAAATAATCTATAAGCAAATCATAGGCATCACCATCCATAACTTTTATTGGTTTATAGGGATTAAAAACTATTGCCAACTCATCTTTTGTTTCTAACAATTCTTCAAACGTAGATATGCCTGTAATAACATTGTAACTATCAATCATAAGCTCTCTATCTTCTAAATCTTTAGACATTAGTTGTTGTATTGTTCGTTTAAATATTGTTGTCTTCTCTGTTTTTCTAACGCTTTTAATCTTTGCTGTTCTCTATACCATGGAGAATTTTTTATTGCGTCCTGTTCTTGTCTATATCTTTGGTATGCTTCTGGATCAAACCTTCTCATTTCTTCTACTGACAATTTATCTTTTGCTTTTTCTTTTGTGTTTTTCTTTTTTCTTTCGTCAGCAGATTGCACTACATATTCTGAATATTGTAAAGCATACAATATAAACTCTTCAGGAGAAAGCTCACCGCTTAATATTTTATCAGAATTTTCTATCAATCTATCAATTTGTCTTATTGGCAAACCTAAACTGTTGACAAGATCAAAAACTGCTTTTGCTTTCATTTCTTGACTCGCTTTAATGCTTTTTGCTACATCTTCAGGTTTCCTTCGTTTACCATTTTTATCAAATTCTGTTGTATTATATTTATCAGATTTTTGCAATTCTTGGAAAAATTTAGCAGCAACTTCTAATATAGGAATGCCCCCTGAAGTTTGTCCTGTCCAAGGTTTGCCTGTCCATTCATCTCCAGCATAAGTAACTATTTCGCCAAGTATAAACATTGCATTTAAATTACCTATTACTCCTGCTCTCATTAAATCTTCGCCATCTTCATCATCCCATGGTGCTAATATACCTGGTAAACCTGCGGCAATATATTGAAAGGCAATAGGTAATAAAGAATGATATATAATTAATTGACGAGAAGCTTCCCATAGTGTGCCTTTACCTTCTTTATTTTTAGATGTAACTTTTCTGTATATATTCAAAGCAGCAACTAATTCTTGTCTAAAATATTGTTTTATAGATGTTTGAAACATATTTAAACCTCTCGCATACCATGATCCTGTTTGAAATTCATCTTTATCTTGCAAGTCACTTGATTGCTGAGTCATTTTTGTGTCTCTTTCAAATAATATAACTGCATGGTCAATAGCCTCTTGCTCTGTAGCTTGAGGATTTTCTGCTTTAAATTTGTTTTTATAATAAATGTAGTTAGGAACACCACCAATTATGATTGCTCCTTTATCTCCTTGTTTAACTAAATACATTAAAATATCTATAGTTTTTTCTTTAAATCCTGCTGGAAGTACAGATTGTACAGAACTGTTAGAATAAGATTCTAAAGTTCTTAATATACTTTCTCCATATCTATCTTGAATGTAAACAGAATTTTTTGATATTTCTTTCCAAGTAGATTTAAAATCTGTAATGTTTGTTGCGGCTGCTTTTGACCAATTTCTAATTCCTATAAAATTAGAATAAGCTGGAGCAGATGTTAATTGTTTAATAAAAATTGTAGGATTAATTGCTAACTTACCAATCACAAATGCTGATGTAACATTATTAACCCATTCCATAGATAAATCATTACTTACGCCTCTGTTGGCTAACTTTTTAATCATATTCATTATACTATCGTAAGGTGCATTCCCAAAATTGAATTTAATGTTTTTGCTTATATCTTCATTTTTAAATAGTTTATTTAAATCATTTATAGGTTCAGCCATCGAAGCAAAATAATTCATGTCATTTACATAGGATAAGAGCGTTGCCATCTGATCCATATCAGAAATAGCTGTATCATTTTTGATTCTAACTTTAGTAGAGGCAGGAGAAGCAAAATTACTAAAAGCACTTTTTTCAGTACCTAATAAATTCATAATATCTGTTTGAGTATCTCTTCCTTCTCTATATATTCTTCCTGCATAGTGTTCATTCCAAGGCATAGAGGTTCTGTATATTTTTTTATAAGCTTCATTGTAATCTTCATATAAAGATGGAAAAAACTCTTCCACTTGCCAACGTGATAGTTCTTTAACCTCATCGTTTAATTTAGCTTCCATTTCAGACATTATTCTTTTGTAGTCTTTTCCATATTTTGTTTGGAAAGAAAGTTGATTAGCAGGGTCTTTGTATTGCGCTACTAAATACATCATTTGATTTTGACTTAAATCAGGAAGTTCTACACCTGTGTGGAGAAATATTCCTGTAGGAGCAAGACTACTATCTTCTTGCGCTCTTTTCTTCCACTTACTACCATAAACCTCTTCAAGCTTTGTATTTATAGCTATAGTAGTAGCCATTTTTCTTGCTTTATACTCTCTTGTTCCTGCGTTTATTTTTACGCTTGTAATTTTTTGAGTTTCATTACCTAATATTTCCCCTGGCATTTTACCAATAATAGCCATCCAAGTACTTAAATCTGAGTTTCTAAAAACATAATTACGTGTTGCTATTGCTAATTTTGCTACTGCTTTTATAGCTCTGTTTTTTATTTTATTTTTTCTTTGTTCAGAAATTAATCTTTGGTTTCTTAAAGCATCTTCTGCCTCGGGATTTTTAATTAACCTTCTGTTTTTATTGCTTTCAGGACTTAAATCATTAAATTCAGGATTTTCTATATAAGTTTTTATCCTTAAACCTGTCATATCATAATATAAAGCTTCGAACTCACTTACATATTGTAAATGTTTTTTAAATAGTGCTTGTTGTAAAACAGTCTTTCCTGTTTCAACTAAAGAATTTAAATCGTTTAAAACATCAGATAAAGATTCTGTTTGAGATGTATCTATTTCAGATGATAATTGTGCGCCTAAATAGTCTATAACAATATT
>JGI24003J15210_10000196_pt1 | contig 25606 bp, 21 predicted proteins | sample LinPmetageLP28_FD_15210 | JGI IMG/M metagenome (IMG submission 15210)
TGCTTGTATTTGAAATTTTATTATTTTGACTAGTTTTATCAATCGGGGGTTTTGCGGGTTTTGCAAATTTGTATTTTCTCTGCATTCTTTCAGACATTTTAAACTGAGGTGCTTTTGGTTCATTGATTGATGGTATATTTGGATTAGCTCGATTTAATACGCCTTGTCTTGCAGCTTGTCTTGCAGCATTTGCAGCAGCCATTGCCGTTGTAGCTACAGTGGTTGAAGATATTTCAGATATTTCTTCACTAGGCATATCTGCTAAGCCAGGTGTTAATTTATTAAATAAATTATCAATATATGCTTTTGCCGCATCAAATCCATCACTTATACCCTGCCTAATAGATTTTCTTATACTATCACCTACATCAGATATGCTTTTTCCTATAGATAATACTACTGCTTTGCCTGCGTCTAAAGCTGCATCTAATACTGCACTACCAACCTTACTGATAACTGGTTTTATAATTTCATCAAAATAAGTGCCAAGTATTTTTTTAAGTTTTTGACCTTCTTCTGTTTGTAAAAATTCTCTTATTGCAATACCTATTCCACTTGCGAGAATTAATCCACCAAGTAATTTTGTCAAGAAAGAACTTCCTTCTTTTTCTCCTTCTACGTTAGTACCTGATAATTTAGTTGGTGATATACTTTGATTGGATTCAATAGCTTTAGCTAATCTTGTGATAGGATCATCTTGGAATGTACCTTTAAATCTTGAAACCATGTCTTTTCTTGTTTCTTGATTTTTTTTATTACTTCCAGACAATACATTAGCTATTCTATCTAAGCTAGAATTTAATTTATCTAATGTGTCTTCTAAAGTAGCAGTAGCCATTATCTTTTAAAATTCTGTTGGTTTTGTTGTAACATAGTTTTTCTTTCGTTTTCTTCTTTAATATGTTGTACTAATAACCCTATATAAATTTCTCTTTCCCATGGCATCATATTTTCTAGTTCAGTTAGTGAATAATTATGTAAATGCATCAATTGAAAATTTAATTTATAATATTCACTCAAATTATCATGAGAAAGAGTTATACGAAAAAATGGTCTATTCCTTGTACAACTACGTCATTATCATTTCCACATTTTAAACATTTAACTACACTTTTATAAACTACTTTAGGTATATTTACAAAAAACTCTTCTACGTTACTAAATTCATCTTTGGTTAAATTTGATATAAATTCATTTGCTTCATCTTTTGTAAATTTATCATATACTGTTTTATCCTGTGTTACTTTAGTTAAACAGTTTGAAACTAATTCAAATATTCTTATTGGACTTGAATCATTATAAACATTCATCATTTCAGAAAAATTTGGATAATCAAATTCAAGTGTCATATTATTATTAATTTCAATTTTATTAGATACGTTTTTTTCATTTTCTACAAATATATCATTTAAGTTTATTTCAGTTCTAATTTTTTCTTCACAAATACAACTAAAATTTACATTTACCAATTCACCTATTGATTTTGCTCTTAAATTAACAAAAATATATTCAATATCATAACTCGGTAAACTATCGATATCTAATTTATTAAAAGTGCAAACATCAATAATGTTTCTTAAATTTTTAATAATATTTTCTGAATCTGTATCAACTAACGTAAGTAAAATTTTATGTTCTTTTACAAGAAAGGGTCTAAATTTTATTGTTTGTTTAGTTGATGGTATAACCATTTCATATATTGGTGTTTCGAGTTTAGGTAATGCCATAATGTTTCTCCATAATAATTATAGTCCACTGTATAAAGGATGAGGATTTTGTCTAGGACTTCCACCAGTAGTTTCAAATAAAGTTGTAGTACCAATATCAGTTTCTGTTCTTGTTATGATTGTTTCACCTACTACGTGTTGAGTAGATGATTCGCCTTTAGGTATTAAAGATTGAGTTGTAGCACTTTCATTTACATATATCCATTTTCTATATGAAAATAGTACTATCATTCTATGTGTTTGATTTTGAGCGCCCATGTTAAGTTCAATTTGATTTTGACTTCTAGGAAATGCTTCTATAAGTTTTACACCATATGTTCTTTTATTAAATTCATCCAGTTGATATATTTCTATATCGACAGCATATTGATCTTGATATGCAACATTAAATGTATCTTTATTAATAATAAATCTACCCCAATCTTCAAAAAAACGTTTTACTGTCATTGCTCTATCAACATGGAACGTCATAGGTAAACCATCACCACCATAATCTGATGTTACAGGTCTTTGGTAAGGCGTACCATATATTCTATAAGGTTTTACATTAATATTAAAAAGTGGAAATGCAGCTTGTTCACATAAAATAGATATTCTTTGAGGTGGAATTGTTGATGTTCCAATTCTTTCGCCACCTACTATTCCTCCATTTATACCTGTTTGTGCTGTACGTCTATTAATTATAGCGGGCCTAGGAATAATTACTTCAAATCTATTAGTGCGCGCTAATCCTCTACCAAGTACTTCTCTTTGGAAGTTAGATAATTGAAATTGTGATAAAGCTCCAATACTCATCTTTTTATCCTAGATTTTTTAATTGTGTCTCTTATTGCTCTTTCCATTGTTGCTTTTCTAAATTTTTGTACAGGTAGTTGTGATGCTACTTTCCAATCGTTAAACGGTATTGTTAATAATCTTGATCTCATTTGTTGATTGCTATATTGTCTTATAGCTGGCTTAACAAATCTAAAAACTCTACTTGTTTGCATCAATCTATAATTTAATCTTATTCTGGTTCTTTCAGGTATATTTTTATTTGTTGCGTACTTTTCAAATTCCTTTAATATATTTAATCTAATCATGTGAGGTAAATAGTGAAAGTTTATTCCAAAAAACCCATTATTTACTCTTCTAAATGGAATAACAAGTGGATACATATCATAGTAAGGAAGATCTTTATCTTTTGGGTCGTATTTAAATAAGTACATATAACCAGGTATAACTCTTGTTGTTAGTTTACCCGATTGTATCATTTTTTGAGTATTAATAGTGTTTAAACCCAATTGTCTTATTTGACCTTGATACCAACTTGTAGGTTTAAGTTCACTTTTACTTGCTTCTTGTATTTGTCCTATTTTTTCTAATATATCAACCATATTGTTCTATGCCTAAATCCTTTTCTGTAAGAACTAAAAATTCCCAACCTCTATCAAGACAATACTCATTTGCTTGTTTCCATTTAGCTTGATTAGTGCCATAATTAAAAACTTCTTGTATAAACCTTTTTGTCTTTTTTTTTGGAATAGTTGGAGGTTTAGTAAATTTCTCAGGTTTTATTTCAACAAGATACTTATTAATTTTATTATTATTGTTTCTTATTTTAATATAAAAATCAACAAAATATCTATGTATTTTACTATCTACAGGAGAACGATATGGGATAATAGTAGTTTCTGAACCCCACTCAAGCACATTCTTATTATGATCACACCATCTCATAAATTTTAGTTCCCAGGATGATCTATAAACAACATCATGTAAATCACCTTTGTACTTTTTAGGGTTAGCTACTTTGTATCTACCTTTATAAGTTTCTTTATATACCATAAATAATAAAAATTAAATAACTATTTATAGGGAAAAAATATGTCATATGGCACAACAATGGATGGCATTAATTTAGATAGTAGTAGTTCGAGCTATTATAAAGCTGGTCCAGTAGCATCTGTTGCACCTGGGCCTGATTTAGAATCTATTAATAATAATGGTGATGGGGTTGAATTAAAAAGTCCAATTGTTCCTGAATCAAATTATAATATAGGAGAGGCTTCTTATCCTGATGGAATTGCGTCTGACTCTGATAAGCAACATTATATTAGATTTTTTGTTAACATGAGATCAAAGTCTGAATTTTTAGTTAATGAAAAGGAAAAGAATAGATTATCAGGTAAAGCAGTTGCAACTGCTGAACAAGAAGCATTCAAAAAAAAATTAAGTGTACAACAAAGAGTCACACAATTTGAAAATGCACGTACAGCTGGATCAGTTCTTGGAGGATCTAAAGTAGGAACATTGGCGCTTGGTACTTTTGGTATATTAAATAGATCAAAGTTAGGAGCTGTAGTTGGTTCTGCTGTTGGTGCAGTGGCTGGTGGTACTGCAGGAAAACAAATTATTAATGCAGCAGATCAAAATGAAACTTCATCTTATTTTGGCAATCAGAGTACAGCTGATATAAGTGAAACCCAAGGTAATAATTTATTTGGTGATTTAAAAGTAGATGAACCGAGAAGAATAACTGATGTAATTACATTACACATACAAGATAGACCAGCTGTGAATTATTCTGTGCAATATTCTGATAATGATATAGGAGTATTTGGTGGTTTACTATCTAACTCAGATTTGAGTAATTTAGGTACTGTTCAAGGACTCACGCAACTTGTCAAAGATGGAGCAGCACCATTGGCATTACAACTTTTAAATACATTAGGTGGTTTAGGAGGATCTTTTGGTGGTACTCTTGATACTAGAAGATTATTTGAACTTGGTACTAAAGTAAAAACTAATCCGTTTAGAGAACAATTTTTTGAAAGAGTAGATTTTAGAACATTTAATTTTAGACATACTTTTATGCCAAAAAATAATGGTGAAGTTAGACAAGTTAAAAAAATTATTGAATTATTTAAATTTCATATGCATCCTGAGTTAGTAGGTGGTCAAAAAAATACAATGTTTTTATATCCTTCTGAATTTGATATAAAATATTATTATAAAACAAATGAAAATCCATTTTTTAATAAAATATCAACTTGTGTTTTAGAAGATATGAATGTAGAATATGGGGGAGATATATTTGCTACATTCGAGGGTGGTGAACCAGTTGAAGTAAATTTAAGTTTAAGATTTAAAGAAATAGAACTTCTTACAAAAGAGAATATAAGTTCGAGAGGATTATAATGTTTAAATATTTTCAAACTTTACCTCTTACTTTTTATTCACTTGATGAATATCAAACTGGAAAAATTGTACCAAATATTTTTGTAAGGTCAAAATTTTTATCAAATGTTATAACAAATACTTCATTATTTGATTTACATGATATAAAAGATGGTGATACTCCTGAAATAACTGCAAATAGATTTTATGGTGATCCTGGTTTATATTGGATTATATTGCAATCAAACGACATTTCTGACCCAAGGTTTGGCTGGCCTTTAGATCAATTTAATTTAAAAAAGTTTGCAGAAGGAAAGTATACAAACATAAATGGAACTCATCATTATGAAGATAGTGGAGGAAATGTTATAAATGCTTCAGTAATACTTGCAACAACTTCATTTGATATAGCTAAAAATTTTACTGGATTTCCAAATAATACTGTTGTTACAAATAATACTAATGCTGGCACAGGTTTTATTACAAGTAAAACAAATACAAATGCTGTAACTATAGTTACTACTAATGGTGGATTTGTTGCTGGTGATCAAGTTTTATCAGTTGCAAACTCATTACCTGAAGTAACATTAACTTCTATTTCAGTAGTGTCTGGATTATCTGCAGCAAATAATTTAGTTTTTACAGCTGCAACACCTATAACTAATTTTATTTTTGAAGATCGTGAGAATGAAAAAAGACGTAATATAAAAATTATTAAAAAAGAGTTAGTACCAGATATAGTGAGTGAGTTTGAAGAGATTGTTAGCAAATGAATAATAATTTTGAATCAGCTGGTCATGTAGAGTTTAAAGAAGTAGTATTAATTAACAGTCAATTAGAAACTCTTGATGTTACAGATTATATTTCAGAAATATCTTTACGTGAAGATATATTAAGTCCAGTTATGCATGGACAAATATTGTTTATTGATGCAAGAAATTTAATAAAAGAATTTAATATTGTTGGTGAAGAATTTATTTACATAAAAGTAGTTACACCAACAAGTGATTCACCAATTGAAAAAGCGTTTAGAATATATGGTATTGAGAATAGAATTTTAATTAATGATAAAGCCACACAATCATATGTTGTTAATATTATTTCTGCAGAAGCAATACAGAGTGTTATTAATCCTATTTTTAAAACATATCAAGGCAAAGTAAGTGATGTTGTTGCAAATATCTTTCAAGAATTTTTAACTTTAAAAAGACATCCAATACACACAGGCAATGGATATAATTTTGTCGAAAATGGTACTGAATTGTTTATTTCTCCAACTTTAAACAATATAAAGTTTGTAAGTCCTGGTTGGACACCAATAAAATGTATAAATTGGTGTGCTTCAAAATCAATACCAGAAGAAGGTAAGGCTTGTAATTATTTATTTTTTGAGACCAATAAAGCATTTATGTTTACAAATCTTGAAAAATTATTTAATGTGAATGTTGAAACCCCATCATCAAGTATTGGAACTTATGTTTATAATATTAATAATTTAGATATTAAACGTGACCCTAATGTCAGACTTTTTAACATAAATGATCTCACAATAATTAGAAATTTTGATCATCTTGACAATTATAATAAAGGTTATTTTGCAAATAGATTAATGTCATTAGATATAATCAATAAACAAATTAGAAATACTGATTACTTAACTACTAAGAATTATAATAATTATACACATACGGATGGATTAAAAACTTCGCCATTTTTTAAAGAAAATTCACCAGTATCGACATTAAGTGATATAAAATTTAATCCTATTCATCCTGGTTTACATGATATTGAACAAAATGCTAATGAAAGAATGCCAGAAATATATGGTAATAGAAAAACAAATATATTAGAATTAAATCAATTAAAATTAGAAATATTTGTACCAGGAAGAACTGATATTGAAGTTGGTAGAATGTTAAATTTAAGTTATCCTGATGTATCACCTAAAGGTATTGTTGATAAAAATAAGCCTAATGAAGATACAAAGTATTCTGGCAGTTACTTAATAACAGCTATTAATCATAAATTTAATCAACAATCACATATGATGAGCATGGAAATAATAAAAGATGGTATTAATACTCAAGAACCAAATATTAAATCAAGTAAAAAACCTGCTGAACCAAATGAAATTAGTAATGAATCTAGTAGTTACTATACGCCTGGGAGTTAATTGATGAAACCAATTTTTAACAGAGATGGATTTCAATGGTTTATAGGAGTAGTTGAAGACAGAGATGATCCTGAACAGCTAGGTCGTTGTAAAGTAAGAATATATGGTCATAACTCATCCGATAAAGATGAACAACCTACACACGATCTTCCTTGGTCTGTACCAATTCAACCTATAACTTCAGCTGCAATAAGTGGAGTAGGATCTACACCTATAGGTCCTTTGCCTGGAACATGGGTAGTAGGATTTTATCTTGATGGTTTAGATATGCAACAACCAGCATTTTTTGGAACTATAGGATCAAGTTCTGCTCCTACATGTTTTCAAGAAACACCTGAAAAGGCTGCTTTTACATTAAAAGATAATGATGATATTAAAAAAGATCAATCTGGCAATCCTATTACAATACCTAATAAATTATCAGATGGATCTAAAGCTATATCAAGTTTAAAAACAGATTCATTTCCATTTAAAGCTGGATTTGGACAAAATCCTAATAATCCAGAACCTCCTGAAAAGCCATCTACATTACCTCCTGTTATTAAGAAATCATATACTCCTCCTAATGCTAAAGCATCAGGTATAGAATTTTCACTTAATTCATTTGGAGGTACAGGTGCAACATCTGCTGATGTAGCAATTACTTCAAATAAAGTCTTTGAGCCTGGAGGAACTGAACCATTAAATGGAACATTTGGTTTTAGATATGGTATATTTAAATTAGCTTCGTTTATGCCACAAATTACAGAAGATGGCACTAGAAGGCCTTCTGCAAAAACATCTCCTGTATTTTCATTTATGACATCAGAGTTTGGCCAACCATACAAAGGTTTGTTTAAAGATGAAATAGGTTCTGATGCGTTTAATGCTACATGGAGAAATAATGGTTTTAAAATTGCTGATAGTGGTCTTAAAAGTGACGCAAAAGACAGAGTAAAATTTGCTAAGTCTCAATTTGCTTACATAAGGAAAACTTATACGAGTGCAGTAAGAGCTCAGGTCGTAAGAATGGGTGGTCCTATTATTAATAAACAATTTGGTGGGAAAGGCAAAGAAGGTGGTTTTGCATCAATGCATTTGTTCAGTTTAATGTTAAATAATGCATTAGATTTAGGTATTGTTGGATCAGCTGAAGTTATAGTTAAAGCATGTGAAGGAAAATCTAATTTATCTAAAGCAGATATAGTTGAATTAGTTACTGAATATATTATACAAAATTCAGATGAAATTTTAAGCAAACTTCCTCAAGAGGAAAAAGATACAATTAAAGTAGATCAATTAAATCAAAGAGAAGAACTTAAAAAAGTTGAAATACCACCAGCCACTCCAACTTCACCNTTTGGNGACTTTGGTTCTGGTTCTCAATTTGGAGTTGATATGTCAGGTACNCCAGATNATAAANTTACNTATACGANGGAAATGANCCAATTGTATATGANAGAATAAATAGTGAAAGAATAAGAAGAGGGTTGCCTGCATTTACAAGACCAAGACCTACTGGTGAAGGTAATAAAGAAGTAAGAACTGATTATAACGAGAGTGTTTCAGGTGGCTTTGGACAAGGCGTAGTTAGTAGAAAATAATAAAGGAATTAAATGTCAAGTGTATTTGAAGACCTGGCTGCAGAGAATCAAACATCATCAACACAGCCCACATCATCATTCAAAGTAAATCAACTAAAAGATCAAATAGTTGCTAAGGCTCAGGGTTTACCTGAATATACTAATTTGCCACCTCAAGCTAGAGGAATATTAAATGAAGCATTAGCTGGTGGTGCTACTAAATTAGGAGGTAATTTTGTAAATGATTTAGACACTGTTGCAGCTGGTGTTTTAAATAAAGTGCCTCTTGATGCTATTGGTATTAACAATCCAATGGATTTAGTAAACGGAAATTTAAGTGTTGGAGGTTTAAAAAATGTATTAAGTGGTGATTTAGATATTGGCAATCTTGCAGGTAAGTTCAAAGGTTTGTTAACTAATGAAGTAATAAATGAATTTAATAATAAACTACCACCAGCGTTAAGAGGTAAAATTGATATTAATCAACTTGCTAATGCATTAACTGGAGGAATATCGTCTGGAATAGATCTAGGTTTAGATAAAAACTTAGGACAATTTTCTGTTAATACTTTAGCAGGAAAAATACCTGATTTACCAACTGTGCCAAGATTGGGAAATTTACCAAGTGGATTTCCAAGTTTACCAAAATTTGATCTTGCTGCTTTGAAATCAAAAGTTGATGCACTTAAAGATAGACCTTCGTTAGCATCTATTGCAAAAGACTTTGATTCTTCAATTAGAAAAGATGCAATTTCAAGAGCTCAAAATTTTGATGTAAAAAGTGTAGACAATAGTACTAAGTTAAGAACTAAAACACAAGGATTTATTGATCCTACAGCCACATTACCAAATAAAGAATATCAAGGAAGGTCTGAAACAAACAAACTAGCAACTAATGATGTAGCAGGCACTATTGTTCAAACAAAAGATAGTGAGAGATATCTAGGTAATAAACTTCCTGATGGAGATTCTTTTGATCAACCAATTATACCATATAATGCTGAATATCCATTCAATAAAGTAATACAGACAGAATCTGGTCATATTATTGAAATGGATGATACACCTGGTTCTGAAAGATTACACATTTACCACAAAAATGGCACTTTTATTGAATTAGATCAGTCTGGGTCGGTTGTAGCAAAAACAAAAGGAAATCAATATAGATTTGTAGATAAGAATGATCACTTATCTGTCGGTGGACAAGCTAGAATATCAATTAGTGGTGACATGAAAGTATACTGTGCTGCTAATGTGACTATGGAAGTTGATGGAGATGTAAATTTAAAATGTTTCAATGATATTACGGCTCAAGCATCTGGAAAAATAGATTTAGCTGCCATAGAAGAAATAAACATCCATAGTGCAAATATTAACATTGAAGCTGAAGATTATATTAATCAAAAAGCTGGTGGAAATATCTACATAGGTGCAGTAAATAGTATTAATAATGATTGCACAAATGGTAATATTTTTGTATCAGCTAAAGATAGTATCCATAATAAATGTAATAGTTCAATGTTTTTGCACACATTAAAAGATATGCATATTAATGCTGATGAAAATTTTAATTTATTAGCATCTAACGATATGAGTGTTATAGCTACTAATAATTTAATGTCATCTGCTACAATTATTAACAACGAATCAACAGACATATTTAATCATGCTATCACAATTAAAGACGAAGCTACTAACATTAATTCCAATGCTAAAACTGTTATGAATTTATATGTTCAAAGTGGATCTTTAAATGCTAAAGCAAGTTCAATTGAACTTAATAATCCATCCCCTGTAATTCCAACTGGTGCAATTGCGCCAGATATTAATTTAGCTTCAATTGGAACATATGCTCATATAGTAAACAAAGCTAATATTGGTTTACTTGATAGTAGAAAAAGTGTAGTTACATCTGATGTGAAAAATCCAACATATACAAACTACAAAGATAAATTTGGTATTGATACTGAAGATTCTGAAGATGAAAAAGATAGTGAAGAATTTTTAAAACAAGCAAAATTAGCAGGAATTAGTGATGGAAGTGAAGATGATGAGCCCGTAGAGTTTGATTCAAGTTCACCTTCTTCTGATAATTCAACTATTATTTTACCAGATGATTCTATAAAACTTGAAACATATTTACCAGACAATTTTAATTTATCTGATAATTTTACATTAGCTCAATTATCATCAAGAGCATTAGCTGGTCACCATAAATTAAGATCTCAATTGGATTTAAAATATGGTGAAATTGCATTTAATTTATCAGCATGTGCTTTAAATATATGCGAGACAGTTTTAGATTTATTTCCAGATGCTGTTGTTACATCTGGATTTAGAAAACCTAATAAAAATAACAGAAACTTAACTTCAGATCATTTAAGAGGTAAAGCTGTAGACTTTCAATTTACTAAAGCATCAAGAGAAGATTATTATGATATAGCAATAAAGCTATCAGAAAATTTAAATTATGATAAATTACTGCTAGAATATCAAGATCCGGGAGATAGCAAAAGACCATGGATACACGTTTCATTTGATGTAGATAAACAGAGAAAAATACTTTTAACATATAATAACCATAAAAGATTCTCAGATGGTTTATCTAAGCTAGCATAATGCCAGGTATATCAAGATTAACACAAGACACAGCAGTTGGTGTAATACAAACAAACACTGAATCTATTTCTGTTAAAGTTAATGGAAAAGAAGTAGTAGTTTTTGGAGCAAGTGTGCTCACACATGACCCATGTCCAGTTCCAGATACACATTGTAATGCTACAATGCAAGAAAGGTCTGCTACTGTTTTTGCCCACGGTATTGGTGTTGTTAGAGCTGGAGATGCTGCATCTTGTACACATACTGCAACTGGATCTTCAGATACCTTTGCAGATTGACATAAATAAACCATGGCCATAGTAAACAGAAAATTAAGAAAATTTAGTGATATAGATTTTGATTTTGGTATCAATGTTGCCACAAAAGATATTGATAAAGTAAATGATGAAGCAGCTATAAAACAATCTATACAATCATTAATAAGAACTATTAATTATGAAAGAAAATTTCATCCTGAAATAGGTTGTCAAATTACTTCTTTATTATTTGATAATTTTGATCCAAAAATTCTTGGAATTATGAAACAAACTATACAAAATGTAATTAATCAGTTTGAACCTAGAGCCAGACTAATTAGTGTTGAAATAACTGATGCATCTGATAGAAATGATATACAAGTATCAGTACAATTTAGAATAACTAATGTTAATTTACCAGTAACAGTATCAACAACATTACAAAGAGCAAGATAAATGGCACAGTTAAAAAACTTAGATATATCAGAATTAGATTTTGATAACATAAAAACCAATCTAATTACGTTTTTAAATAATCAATCAGAATTTACTGATTATAACTTTCAAGGATCAGCTTTAAATATACTTGTTGAGTTACTTGCTTATAATACACATTACAATGCTTTTTTAGGTAATATGTTAGCTAATGAAATGTTTTTAGATTCTGCAGTTAAAAAATCATCAGCTATATCTATTGCAAAACATTTAGGTTTTACACCAGCATCAACTAGGAGTGCAAGAGCTAGTATAAATTTAATAGTTAACAATCCTCTTGTTGATAGCAAAACGCCTTCTTCAATAACAATACCTGATAGAACCGCCTTTTCTACTACCATTGATGGTAATCAAAGGACTTTTTTTAATATAGGATCTGTTACTATCACTCCTGCAGCAGGAATATTTTCATTTAATAATCTTGAAATAGTTGAAGGAGCTCCAAAAAATATTAATTTTACATCAGCTGTTCCTGGTCCAGATGAAAAGTTTGAAATACCAGATTCTGATATTGATACTTCTACATTACTAGTACAAGTTCAAGAATCTAATAGTGATACAACTACAGCATCATATAATCAAACTATAGACACATCAAATGTGTCTTCAACTTCTGAAGTATTTTTTCTTGAAATGAATCCAACAGAAAAATATGAAATATTTTTTGGTGATGGAATATTGGGTAAAAAGCTAACTTCTGGTAATATTATAAAAGTTAAATATTTAAAATCAAATGGCGCTTCTGTTAACACAGCTGAAACTGCAGAAATTAACTTTACATCTAGTTCAATTGTAAATGGTAGTACATCTATTACTACTACAATAAAGCCCACTGGCGGAAGAAATTCTGATAATATTGTTGATATAAAATTTAAAGCCCCTAGAGTAAATGCTGCTAGAAACAGAGCTGTGACTGCAAATGATTATAAAGCATTAATTGAGGCAAATTTTACAGATGCAGAATCAGTAATAGTTTATGGTGGTGAAGATAATATTCCTCCTAAGTTTGGTAAGGTAATAATTTCCCTGAAACCATTTGATGGTTTTAGTATTTCACAATCAACAAAAGATTCAATAATTAGTTCAGTTCTTAACAATAAAAAAGTAATGGCCATTCAACCTGAATTTATAGACCCTGATTTTTTCTTTGTAAATTTAATTGTGAATGTTAGTTTTGATAACACAGCAACTACATCAACTAAAGCAGATATATCAAGTTTAGTTTCTTCAACTGTTGATAATTATTTTGAAACTAATCTTCAAAATTTTAATAAAAATTTTCAAAAGTCTTTATTAATAAAAAATATTATGGATGCTGATACTTCTATAAGAACAGTTATTATATTAGTAAAATTACAAAAAAGAACTAACTTATCAATAGGTACTGTAAATACATTTAACGGAGACGATAGTTTTAAATTTGAAAGTAAAGTTCAACCTGGTTCTGTAGTATCAAGTAGATTTTTTTCCTTAATATCCAACACAACAACATTAGTAAACATAACTGATGTCCCCAATAGTTCTCCTCCAGATAATAATGGTGTAGGCACATTAGTTTTAAGAAATTCTTCAACAGATGAAATTTTAAATAACAATAAAGGAAATGTAAATTATTCTACAGGCGAAGTAATTATTAATGAGTTAACACCTACTGCTTTACCTAATAATGTTACAGACTTTAGAATAACAGCAAGCATACAAGAAGAAGATCAAAATATTGCAGCTGATAGAAATAAAATTTTAGTAAGAGATAAAACTTTGGAAAATGCTTCAGCTGGAAGAGAAGCTGGATTAACTGTAAACATTAACGAAATAGTTAATTAATGTCAACTACAAGAATAAAACAAAAACTTTCTCAAATAGTAAGTAGTCAATTTCCTGAGTTTGTTCAATCTGACCATCTAAAATTTATTTCATTTTTTGAATCTTATTACAAATTTTTAGAGCAAGATCAGAATCCTCAAGAATTAATACAAAATATATTAGATTATAATAATATAGATTTCACTACAACCGCATTTATAAAATATTTTTTAAAGAACTATGCTGATATATTGCCTGATAGTTTATTAGCAGACAAAAAAATTGCAGTTAAAAGAATTAAAGATATATACGAATCAAAAGGTTCATCATTATCTTTTCAAATATTTTTTAAAATAGTTTTTAATCAAGATGCAAGAGTAAATTTTCCTTACGAAAATGTGCTTATACCTTCAGGTGGTAATTTTCAACAAAGAAGATCATTGAGAATATCTACAGCTTCTGGTGATAGAAATGAAATCTTAGATCGTTTTTTAACTTCTACTGTTGACAACCAAGAGTTTAACACACCTATTACAGAAGTTAATAATATTAATGATGAATTAACAGAAGTATTTTTAGATGTGAATTTTCTAGCATCATCTTACTTATTAAACAAGACAGTAACTGTTACAGATGCAAATGAAGGTGGTAATATAATCTTCTCAGGTAATATTGAACCAACAACAACTTCTGTATCATTAACACAGGCTGGTAGTGGATTTAAAAAAGGCCAAGTATTTAATATAACTGAAGAAGCAGGGACTGGCACAAGACTATTAATAAGTAATGTTACACCTACAGGCGCTGTTAATAAAATTGATATATTATCTTTTGGTCACAGTTATACAAGAGATTTTTCAGCTCAACTTTCAAATAATTTAACAGTATCAGAATTTTTACCAATACTTAACATAAATGATTCAACTAGTGGTTTTAAAAGTCATGGTAACATTATACAAACTGGTAACAGTCAAGTTATAGCAACATTTGGTAATAATACAAGTGTATCAACAGCTTCAACAAGTAATAGATCAGCATTAGATAGTTCTAAAGCAGTTGTTAGTTTTACATTAGGATCTTTGGCAAAATTCCCTGGTGAATTTACAACAAATAAAGGTTTTTTGTCTGATCCTGATATTAGAGTACAAGATAGTCTTTTATATCAGCCATTTGCTTATCAATTAGTTACTGGTTTAGATATAAATAACTTTAAAGATGTTGTATTAGATACTATTCATCCTGCAGGTCAAAGATTATTTAACAATAGAGAATTATCTGACATATTAGATGTTAGAGCTAATGTATCAACAGAATCATTTGATACATTAATAATAAATTTATTTGATTCGGTTGGTGCAGAAGATGTATATAGTTCTAATGTTGGTATTGGACTTGTTGACACAACTGGTGAAGTAGTTGATGGTGGTAGTATAACTAATCCTACTTTACAATCTTATTTTGCTAATACATATTGTGAGAATCAAGATCCAACAAATGCTAATAGTTATATAGGTGGAACAACAGAACACTTTTAAGGAATAATAGATGGACGATACAATTAAAGTAATTGGAAACTTAGAAATAATAAAAAAAGATAAAGATGATAAAATAGTAGAAACTAGATCAGTTCCTAATTTAGTTGTCAATGCTGGTAAAGCATACATAGCATCAAGATTAGTTAATAATCCTACTTCAAATATTCCAAAAGGGATGGCATTAGGCGAAAGTGCTGCAACTACCACAGGAGCTATGACTGCATTAACATCTGAAGTTGGTAGAATATCTGGAACTAATTTTTCAAATGTTATTTCAAGTAATACTATAACATTTACTGGTGTCTTTGGTGGTGGTGTTGCAACAAGTTCGGGCCTTAGAGAAGCAGCTATTTTGGATCAGCCTGTTTCTGGTGGAACAATGTTATGTAGAACTACTTTTGCTGCTGTTACTAAGGGTGGTTCTGATTCAATTACAGTAAACTGGAATATTACAATAGCATAACATGACTTTTAGACTCAAAGATACTTTACATAAAACTTTATCTGAATCGGTTTTTAACGAACTTTTTTCAGGAAGAGGCAATTTTTATTACTTTATTGGAAAGGTAGTAGATTGGTCTAATCCATCTACACCTCCTACACCTGATGAATCAAGAAACGTTGAACATGACACAAGAAATAGAATAATTAATTTAAAAAAAATTATTCCTTCAGATCTAAGTTTAATTATACCAAGAAAAAATTGGTCCAGTGGAACAATATATGACCAGTTTGATTTAAATATATCCGCTACTAATCCAGCTACATCTGGAGCAACTACTTTAAAAACTTCTAATTTTTATGTTTTGTCTTCATCTTTCCAAGTATATAAAGTAATTTCAAATAACAATGGTGTCGCATCAACTGTAGAACCTTCAGGAAATGATTTGGGTATAATTAGTACTGGTGATGGATATAAATGGAAGTTTATGTATACTGTACCATTGGCGTTAAGATCTAGATTTCTAACTGATACATTTATGCCAGTACAAAAATCTGTTCTAAATGCATTTTATAGTGATGGACAAATTAATTTAGTTACAGTGGATAGTAAAGGGTCGGGTTATAAAGGAATAGCAGCTGTAAATTTAGTTGCTAATGTTCATTTTACTGATGCAGCTTCCAACACTTCATCAAATGTACCTAATATAGAACCAGTAATTAATGAATCTTCAGGATCTATTGATAGTGTTTTAATTTCTTTTTCTGGTTTAAATATAGCAGGAGGTAATGTCGTAATAAATGATGGGGAAGGAACAGGATCAAATCTTTTTCCAAATACCACTATATCAGGTCCTGATGGNACNCAAACTACAGTAATAAGTAATAAGGCAAATTTTTTGCCATTCTTTAGTGATGGTAAATTAAAACAAGTAGCTATCTTAGATCCTGGCAAAGACTATACCAGAAATGCTCAAACTACGATAACAGTTTCAGGTGATGGAATAGGTGCCAAAATAGAACCTTTTGTTAATGATGCTGGAGAAGTTGAAGATGCTATAATAGTAGAGAGAGGATCTGGCTATACATTTGCAGTTTTAAATGTTGAAAGTAGCACTGGATCAGGTGCAAATCTTTCAGTCAGTTTTTCAACAGGTGATTTAGATACTTCACAAAGTCAAGTAGAATTATCTGCTATAGATGGTGCTATAGATAATTATAAAATTATAAGTGGAGGTACTGGGTATAACGCATTACCTTCTATATCAATAATTGGTGATGGAATTGGCGCTAATGTGACAGCTGGCTTAACTGATAATGCAGTTACTTCAATAACAATTAATGAAACTGGTTCTGGTTATACATTTGCTAATGTTATAGTTACTCCAGAAGCAGGAAGTCCTGGAAGTGATGCTAATATTATTCCAATATTTTCACCACCTAATGGTCATGGTTTTAATGCGCCTAAAGAATTATTTGCAGATTCACTTATGTTCTTTTCAACTATAACAGATGAAAAAATTCATGGGTTAACAATAGACAATGATTTTAGACAATTTGGAATTTTAAAAGATCCTGAAATATTTGGAACTAAAAATAAATTTGCAAACACATCAGGCACACCATCATTCTTAGCTACTTTTAATACAATTACAGATGGATCAAGTGATGTTGCTAAAGACACAGTGTTAAATTTAAAATCTGATACTAATAGAAAATTTGTTGTTGTACAAACTAAATCGTCTACAAAACAACTAGCATTAACAAGTTTAAACAACCACACTTTAACAACATCTGATGTTTTGGTCACACCTGGTTCAGTTGAATTTACAGTTTCATCAATAAATGCTCAACCTGATATAAATAAGTTTAGTGGTGATTTATTATTTATTGATAATAGAACAGCTGTTACATTTACAGATGATCAGTTACTTACTTTTAGAACAATATTAAGATTGTAAAATATGCCAACTATTTTTAGTACAAGTCCACATTTTGATGATTATAACGAAACTAAACAATTTGTAAGAATTTTGTTTAGACCAGGACGTGCAGTTCAAGCTAGAGAACTAACTCAACTTCAGACAATTATACAGGGTCAAATTGAAAGATTTGGCAAAGGAGTATATAAAGAAGGAACATTTGTAACACCTCCTGAAACTGCTTTTGATAATTCTTATTCTTATGTTAAGTTAACTGAATCTACAGGAGCTACTGTTACAGATGATGCTATATCTGGTCTAGTTGGAACTGAAATTGTTAGTACTACTGGTGTTAAAGCATTAATTGTGAATCATTCAGTATCTACGACTGCTGGAGATCCTCCTACAATATTTGTAAAGTATACAAATGGGGGTGTAAATAATGCTCTAAAATTTAGTGATGGAGATACTTTAACATCTGGCTCAACGACTTTAACTTCTATTGCTTCTGATTCTTGTGGCAATGGGTCTGCTTTTTCAGTAGGACAAACAGTTGTTTTTGCAAAAGGTAATTTTTTGTATGTTGATGAGCAAACGCATGTTATAGAAAAATACACATCTCCAGGTAGTAAATTAGTTGGTTTTAATATAACAGAATCAGTAATAACTTCTGATGATGATGATTCTTTGTTAGACCCAGCCACTGGAACATTTAACTTTTTTGCGCCAGGTGCTGATAGATACAAAGCAGAATTAACTTTATCAAGTAAAGCATTAGAATTTACTTCTAACACTGATCCTAATTTTGTTGAAATAGCTAGAATAGAAAATAATGTAATAACTTCTTTAAGTAATAATCCTCAGTTTAGTGTTCTTGGTGATGCTCTAGCAAGAAGAACATTTGATGAATCTGGAAATTATGTTGTTAATCCATTTCAAATTGAAGTTTTTGAACATCTAAGAACATCATCTACTGCTAATAATATATCAGAATCTTCTAGTGTTAGAGATGGTATTTTTACAAGTGCTAGTGGTGGAAGTAATAATTTATTTGTTGCAAAGGTAACCTCAGGTAAAGCATATGTTAGAGGTTATGAAGTTGATAATTTAAAAACATCATATCTAACTTTATCAAAAGCTAGAGATAATACTGACACTATAAGTAGTGTAATTCCAACCTCATTATCAAGTTTTGTAAAAGTAACTGATGCTGATTCTATTCCAGATTTTTCATCTATAGTAACATTATCATTAAAAGATCAATTTAAGTCTGGTAATATAGCAACAAATGGTAATGAAATTGGAACAGCTAAAGCTAGAGGTTTAATTTATTTAACTGGTAATGTTGCAGCTGGAAAAGGTGGTACACCTAATCTACCATCTGAAGACAGAACTGCAGAATTTCAACTCCACGTATTTGATATTAACATGAATCCTGGAGAAGACTTTGAGAGAGATGTTAAACAAATTACTTCAACAAATTCTTATACTAATTTTTCTTCGAATATAATTCCAGTTGCTAAAATATTATCTGGTGGATTAACATTTAACAATGCTTCAACAACAGTTAGAGGAAGTGGTACAAGATTTCAAACTGAATTCAAGTCTGGTGATACTTTCAATGTTTCAAATTCTACTGTAACTGACAAATTAGTAGTTTCAAGTATTACAGATGATGTAACATTAACATTATCATCAGTACCTACTATAAATTTACAACAAGCTGTTGAAGTAACATATGCAACATATACAAGAGATGAAGCGTTAATTAATAATCCTGATAATGATAGTTTAATTTTTAAACTTCCTAATGAAGATGTAAAGAATGTTGATGATAGTGTAATTACTTATTCAGTAAAAAGACAGTTTACAGGTATAACTCTTTCATCTGGAGCAACTACATTAGGTCCTTTAAGTTCTGGAGAAAACTTTGCACCCTTTTCAACTGATAATTATGTTGCAGTAATTACTTCTGGTGGAAGGGCAGGTCATTTAATAAGAATACAAAGTTCGCAGGTTACAAGAGATACAGTTAATAGAACTATTGAATTTGATTTTTCTGGAGCAGCTGCTGAAGGACTAGCTTCGGAAACTGTTACAATTTATGCGACTGTTACAAAAGGTACTGGAGCAGCAGCAAGATTAAAAACAAAAACATTAGTTTCTGATTCTACTATTACTATTACTGACCAAGAATCTGCCCAAGCTAGTATTATATCACTTAAAAAAGCTGATGGTTTTAAATTAAAGTCAGTAAAAATGGCTAATGTATCTAATCCATTTGGTGGTAGTTATAATGAAGATGCACACTCAAACATAACATCAAGATACACTTTTGATAATGGTCAAAAAACTTCTTTTTATGATGTATCTAAAATAAAATTAATACCAGGTCAAGCTAAGCCAACTCATCCTATAAAAATAACTTTTGATCATTTTACACATTCAAATGATGGTGATTATTTTGATGTAAGTTCTTACGCTACTATTCCTTATGAAGATATACCTACTGTTACTTTAGGCGATAATAAATTTAAATTAAGAGATTGTATTGATTTTAGACCTAGAATAAATGATGCAGGTACTGGATTTACAGGAACAGGCACTCCAACTAATCAACCATTATTTTTAGATCCTGAGGTAGACTTTACGGTTAACTTTAGACATTATCTACCTAAAATATCTTCAATAGGAATTGATGATAATGGATCATTGTTAATGTATGAGGGTGTAAGTTCATTAGATCCAAAGGAACCAGATTTTCCAGCTGATTTAGTAAAATTATTTGTATTAGAACAAAATGCTTATGTTTATAATATAATTGATGATATTAAAGTGAAGGTTGTTCCTAATAAAAGATTTACCATGAAGGACATTGGTAAGATTGAAAATAGGGTTAGAACTTTAGAGTATTATACAACACTTAATTTACTTGAAAGAGATGCAGAACAAACTCAAATACAAGATAGTTTGGGGTTTGATAGATTTAAAAATGGATTTTTAGTAGATTCATTTACAGGCCATGGTGTTGGAGATTCAATTGAAAATCCTGATTATGCTACGTCAGTTAATTACGAAAAAAGAACGGCTGGTCCATTGGTAAGAAATGAAATGATACAATTAGTAGAATTAAATTATGGTTCTAGTGACAATAGGACATCTAATAATTATCAAATGTCTCGTGAAGTCATTACATTACCATTTACTGAAGAAGTTTTATTACAAAATCCATTTTCTAGCAAAACAAATAATTTAAATCCTTTTAACATAGCAATGTTTCAAGGTTTAATGCATTTAAGTCCACCAGGACAAATTTTCTTTGATGATAGAAAATTACCAGAACAACAGGTAGACCAAGTTGGTAATTATGATTCATTATCAAACCAATCTTTAGTTAAAAAAGATGGTAAAAATGTATTTGGTTCAATTTCTGATATTGAACAATTTAATCAAGGAACAGTAATTGAAACTGATAAACTTCCAAATAGTTTAAAATCTTTGGGAGATGTTATTGGAGCTTTATCACCAACTACAACTACAGTTGAAGTTACTGGTACAGAAGTAGTAAAAAATACATCAATAATACCAAAAATGAGAACAGTTGGAATTAGATTTAGTGTTGATGGTTTGAGACCTAACACTAATTTTCATGCATTTTTTGATGATTTAAATGTATCATCATTTGTTACTTTGGATACATCAGCTGTAGTAGAAGCAAGAAAAACAGTAGATTCTACTCGTAATACAACTAATCTTACTACTTTAGCTTCGGCTCAAGTAGATAATATTTCTACTCTAAAATCAGATGATTCTGGATCTATGACTGGATCATTCTTTTATAGTAGTGATTCTTTAAACTTAGATGTTGGTAAAAAAATATTTAGAATTACTAATTCTTCAATTAATGACAAATCCTCTGAAATATCATTTGCTGAAGCAACATTCTTTTCTGATGGTATTGTTAGAGAAATTTTTAATGAAGTTTTAAGACCAAGACAAGATAGTGGAGGCGGTGGCGGTGATGGGGGTGGATATAATCCAAATATTAATTCCTTTCAGAGAGATCAGCTTGGAAGGTCCCCAGTTAACACTATAGAAGATCCAGGTACTGAAGATGATGATCCAGTAACTGTTGTTATTCAAGATTATACAACTATAATTTATAATGCAATAGCTAGTAGAAATCCTGAAGCAGGTGCATCTGATTATTGGACAGATGAACATCCTGTTTTAAATAAAAATATACCCTATACTGATTTAAATTTACAAGAAAAAATAGAACTTGCAGCTGCGACAGCTGCAATTTCTAGCGCATTTTTGACTAATGCATTAGATGGCAAAGAAGTTGTTGGAGAGTTTGAACCTCAAACCCTTGGGGGAAGTGGATATAATGCAGGAATAGATACTAGAAATATAACACCTTTAAGTTCTTCAGCTTGGGTAGTTAAAGGGTCTGCAGGTGGCTTGGGTGGAACACCAAAAGATATCGCCTTTTCCAATGAAGCAGCTGGATTACAAGTTGTAGCTGAAAATGCTTTAAAAGCAGCAAAACCATCATAAACGGATAACATATGTCAGCAAAATTATTAACACATTTAGCACAGTCTTTTTTTATAGACAAACCTTGTTTTGTAACTAAAGTTGAATTATTTTTTTCATCAAAAGAACCTGATGGTGGTATTCCGTTTAAATTTAATTTAAGAAGAGCTAAAGAAGGTAAACCTACCAATGAAATACTTAATTTTAGTCAGAGAGTAGTTCAAGCTGCTAATGTTTTTACTTCAACTGATGCTAATACAGCAACTAATGTAATTTTTGATGCTCCTGTATTTTTAGAAGTTGGAGAATATGCAATGAATTTAGGATCTGATTCAAGATCTTATAATGTATATGTAGCAACTTTAAATGATACTGATATAACTACAGATAGAAAAATTACACAACAACCAGCTTTAGGGACTTTTTATCAATCTGAAACTCTTAAGACATTTATACCATCAATATTTGAAGATCTAAAATTTAATTTGTATAGAGCAAAATTTTATACAAATGTAACAGCTACTGTTAACCTTATACCTAGTGATTTTAAAATAAATCAAGTATATGGTGGCACACTTGATAGTGATCCTTTTGAATTGTTTAAAGATTTATCTACTATGAAAGTGTATCAATTTAATCATGGATATGTTACAGGTAGTAGAGTAAAGTTTTTAAGAGTAGCTAATACAATGTCAAAAATAGATACACAATTAGCTGATGTGTCTTCATATAATGGTTATGATTCTAAAATGGATGCTGGTAATATATTTGGTTTAGATGGTAATGTATTTCACGAAGTATTCACTGTTGCTAATGTTAAATTAAATTCTTACACAGTTGATTTAAATAATGGTACAGGCAAACATAGAATTCCTGTGATTCCACAAGATAGATTTAGATTTGGTGGGTCAGCAGCAATACCTCAAAATGTTAACTTTAACAGTATAACACCAAGAATTTCAACATATAAAACTAGCAATTCTACTATTATTCATAAACTAAAAAGTGCTAAGGTTGATACTTATACATTAGATGATAATTTTTTAAATATTAGAAATTTATCAGAAAATAATTTTGAACAAGAAAGAACAGTACCCACATTAACAAATATTTCGCATAAATTAGCAAATACAAATCCATTTCAATATAAAATTGAAATGTTTAGTAAAAATGATAGAGTATCTCCATTAATTGATACTAAGCAAATGGGCGTTTTCTTAAAAAGAAATTTAGTAGATAATACAAATTATAGTGCAACTGTTTTACCTCATGAAAAGACTCTTATATCTAATATTGGAACTTTAAATGGTTTACATGGAGGTGCTCCTGCAGAACTTCATAAAGCTAACATATATGTAGATAAAGGTAATTTTGGAACTATAAACTTTTCTAATATTGCAGATATGGCAAATGCTAATGCAATAATTAATGGTTCTATATTAGATGTTCAAGCCAACACATCTCAAACAACTGGGTCTGGTGCTAATAATACAGGTCTTTATAGAGTAATAGATGTACTTACTGGTGTAGCTTCTAATATTAACATTAAAGTAGCTAAAATATCTGGTAATATTGATTTAGATATATCAAATAACAATGTCTATGCTATTACTCATAGCAACGATTTTATTACAGAAGAAGCTGCTGAAGGTGGAACTAATTACTCTAAATACATTACAAGAGAAGTAACATTTAAAAATCCAAGTACTGGTATTAGATTTATATTAGACGCTTCAGTACCTTTAAATTCAAATTTAGATTTATACTTTAAAACTAAATTAGCAGGTGATAACACAAACTTTAGAGATATTGAATATAAAAAAGTTACTGGGATTTCAATTCCAAATTCATTAAATGGGGAATTTATAGAGTTTGAAAAACAAGTAGATGATATTAATGCATTTAATAGTATTATAGTAAAAGTAGTATATAATGCTAGTAGCACATTAAATGCACCAAAAATAAAAAACTTTAGATTGATTGCAGTTTCGTAATGTTAAAAGTTAGAGATTTCCCTAATTTACAAAGAGATCCAAAGTCTAAAGCTATTGTTAATGTCAACCAAACAGCATATAATGAATATTTACAAAGAAATATTGTGAAAGAAAAAATGTCCCATATGGATAATGAAATAAATAATATAAAAGAAACAGTTAATGATATTAAAAATTTACTTACAAAATTGGCAGACAAATAATGGGATATGCACAAATAACACTTAGAACTACTGGTACATTACTTCCTAATAATTTAACAAATGGAGTTAATGTTAAAAACGCTTCTTTAACTAATCAAGAAGTAGATAATAATTTTGCAAATCTAAATATAGAAATTAGTGATACAGCTAATACAATTGTTGATCCTATTCCATTTGCAATAGCTTTAGGATAATCAAGGAATAACATGGCAAATAATTTTTTAAATAAACTATCAGCAAACGTACACCACGCGAATAGTTCGGTAGCAGCATTGTCAACTTATGCTAATGTTGGTAATTATTCTGTGGCAACTGGTTGTGTAGCTACAGTTATAGGTATGTCAATAGCTAACATGAATACAGCTTCTGCAGCTTGTGTTGAAATACAAATTAATTCAGCTACAGGTCCAGCTGGTAATATTAGCATAGTTAAAGGTGCTCCAGTGCCTGTAGGTGGTTCTTTAGTTGTAGTTGGTGGTGATCAAAAAGTTGTTATAAACGCAAGTCAATCAATGCAAATAAAAGCTACGAGAGGCAATGTTGATGTCGTGATGTCAGTTTTAGAGTCAACGCAGGTATAAAGGTAAAATATGGCATTAACTAAACTAAGAGGTAATATTGTTTCATCTGGTACTATTACAAATATAAAAATAGAAGATGGAACTATTACAAATGCAAAAATAAAAGATGGTACTATAGCTACTAATAAACTTGCTGTAGCACCGGCTTCAACAGGAAAAGCTATAGCAATGGCAATAGTCTTTGGTTAAAGGAAAATAAATGGCAAATCCAAATATTGTAGGNGTTACNANNATACTAGGAGAGACTACTTCAGTAGCAGCTGTTGTTGCTGATAAAGCTATAGCTAATAATCCAGCAANCAGNNGTAAAGTTTTCAAAATCAACACAATTATAGCAACTAATAATAATACTTCAGCTGCTGCTGTTATTCATGTNAATTTATATCCTGAAGATGATTTAGGTGGACAATCAAATGCAATAGCTCACGCAATAACAGTTCCAGTTAATTCAAGTTTAATAGTCATTGATAAATCTACAAGTTTTTACCTGAAGGAAAATCAATCAATAGGAGGCAATGCTACTACTACAAGTAGCATAGTCTACACTACAAGTTTCGAAGAAATTTCATCATCATAGGTTAACTTATGAGTCGCTATACTGGTGGTTTAATAAGAGC